>Ga0208686_1000312_pt1 | contig 25987 bp, 19 predicted proteins | sample June2015DPH_6_50_FD_184694 | JGI IMG/M metagenome (GOLD analysis project Ga0208686, IMG submission 184694) | Peatland microbial communities from SPRUCE experiment site at the Marcell Experimental Forest, Minnesota, USA - June2015DPH_6_40... | ecosystem: Environmental > Terrestrial > Soil >... | reverse complement strand
AGACAGCACGGAAATCGAGCTACAGACCGTCCGGTAGCTCGGCCGTTTGTGGTGGAGACCTTTCAATAACCTCGACTGATTCCAAGGCACTTAACTGGATCAGGAACGCCCAACTGCGAAAGTTCGGCTAGGACTTCTCCTCACGCGATGGGAACCGATCCTGTTTCGACGCGTTCGCCTGCCCATTCGTGAGATTCTCCTTCTAGGCAGACCCGGTGCCATAACTCCAGGTTAAGCAAACGCCAAATGCGATCATAGTGGTCGCGATAGCGAGCTCGATGTTCGCGGAGGAGCTTTTCCACGGCGGCTTTTCTAAACAATCCCCGGTTCAAGCTGCGAGGTTCCAGCAGTAGATGTTCGATCTCATCCAGTTGAGCGCCCACCAGCCAGCCACTCCACGGCGTTGGAAATCCCAACTTCGGCCGGTAAATGATCGAGTGGGGTAGCAAATCCTCCATCGCTTTCTTCAAGATACGCTTGCCGGTCGTGCCACGTATCTGGATGCCGGCTGGAACACGAGTTGCCCATTCCACCAGAACGTGATCGAGGAACGGGACGCGGCTCTCGATCGATGCCGCCATGCTCATATTGTCTTGCTTCATCAAGAGTTCAACCAGGTAGGTTTTGATGTCTGTGTAAAGAAGCCGCTGAAGAAGCTCTCCAGAGGATTTCCCCCAGTATCGGAGCACGTTGCGGTAAGCGGTTTCTGTACTGAATTCGTGGCCAAACGCATCGGTCAGTAGCTCATGCTGGTCCTTCTGGCTGAATGCGGAGAAAAAATTGTCGAAGTAGAACGAGACCCATGAAGCCCCATCGAGGCCAAGAAAGGTGTGCGAAAGCTTGCGGCGGGCGGCCGCGCTGATCCAGGCCGAGGTTGCGATGGAGTCGCGAATGCCACGCCGGATCGACCGCGGAACAAGACCTCGGTAGATGCGGTCGAAAGCCATATTGTTCAAGGTGAATGCGTAGCGTGAATATCCACCCAGGGTTTCATCGCTACCTTCGCCGGTGAGGACTACTTTGACGCTCTCGCGAGCCAACTGGGCAACGAAGAACAGCGACACGCTGGAAGGCCAGACGATCGGTTCGTCCTCATGCCAGATCAGTTTTGGGAGCGCTCCGAAAAAATCCTGGCGGCTGACGAGTACTTCATGATGCATCGACTTGAGATGCTGCGCTACGGTTCTGGCGTAGGGCAACTCGCTGTATTTTTGTTCAGCATATCCGACAGAAAATGTCTCGATGGGCTCGCGCCGTATCTTGGTCATCAGCGCCGCGACCGCGCTTGAGTCCAACCCTCCGCTGAGGAATACGCCGAGAGGAACATCGCTCATCAGATGGCTACTCACCGCTCCTTCGAGCAAGTCGCGATAACTCTCGACGTAATATCGTTCCTCGCGAAGTGAATCGTCGGAAGTCAGCGGGAGATCCCAGTACTGCTCGATAAGCAAATCACCCTGCTCGTTGATTTCCAGTCGGTGCCCAGGCATGAGCTTACGCACCCCACTGTAGAAGGTTTCATCCCCGGAAAGGCAGCCGAAAGCTAGGTACTCGGGAAGCACGGCACGATTGAAATCAAGCTGCACGCCCGGATAAGCCAGCAAAGCTTTAATTTCTGAACCGAAGAGGAAATTGCGGGGCGTGAGGCGATAGTACAGGGGTTTGATGCCGAGCCGGTCACGAGCGATAAAAAGAGATTTTCGCTTTGCATCCCAGATAGCGAAGGCAAACATGCCTCGCAAGTGCTGGACACAGTCCTTGCCGTATTCCTCGTAGAGATGAACGATGGTTTCTGTGTCGCTCTGGGTACGATAGCGGTGGCCACGACTCATTAGGTGGTCGCGCAGGGCCCGGTGGTTATAGATTTCGCCGTTGAAAACAATCCACGCCGATTCGTCTTCGTTGCTGATGGGCTGATGGCCAGTAGCGAGGTCGACGATGCTGAGGCGGCGCATGCCCAGGCCGATACTACCCCGTGTGAAAAACCCGTCGTCATCCGGACCGCGGTGGGCAATGACGTCGCACATGCGTCGCAGAGCGCTGGAATCAACCGGCGCATCTTTGCCGAACTCGAGAATTCCCGCGATTCCACACATGCTGTTCTCTCACCCGAGCCGGTCGACAGCAGAGACCCGTATCTCCCATGTTACCGCGCCCAGGGGGCGAGCGGACAACGGACGTTAACCATCCTCATCCCTGGCGTGAGGGATTTCAGAACCGCCTCACGTGAGTGATTGAATCTTGGACCTCACAAATATCTTGGAGGGCGGGGTGACTTCGGTTTGGCAGGGACCCGTGCGTTGTGCGGCTAGCGTTGCTATAGTGAGTGGTTGCCGATCCGCAGGAGTTTGACCGTTTTCTTAGCCACGACCGCGAGTGCGCGGGATTTCGGGACAGAGGAGTCTGAAGAGTGGGCCTCTCGATCAGTGTATTCGGTTTAGGATACGTCGGCTCGGTGTCAGCTGCTTGTTTCGCTTCCATGGGACACCGCGTCATCGGTGTGGACGTGAATCCGGCCAAAGTGGAGATGATGGAGAGCGGGCGGAGCCCCATCATCGAGGCGAGTATGAATGAACTTGTTGCCGAGGGAAATCGAGCAGGCCGGATCCATGCCACGGTTGACTCGATCGCGGCGGTGCTGGAGTCCGAAATTTCCTTTGTGTGCGTAGGTACGCCCAGCTTGCGAAATGGCAAACTTGACTTGAGCCATATCGAGAAGGTTGCATGGGAAATTGGCGCCGCGCTGACGCAGAAAAAATCAGGGCACACTGTTGTCTTGCGCAGCACAGTATTGCCGGGAACGACCGAGTCGATCGTGCTGCCGATTCTCGAACAAGTGAGCGGACGGCGTGCCGGAGTCGATTTTACGGTGGTTTACAACCCGGAATTCATGCGAGAGGGGAGTGCAGTGGCCGATTTTCTCCAGCCGCCACACACGATTCTGGGGGCGCGGGATATTTCTCATCTCGGTCCCTTGCGCGAACTCTACAAACAAACTCCGGGCAAAGTGTTTGAGACCAGCATCGCCGTGGCCGAGATGGTGAAATATCTTTCCAACGCGTTTCACGCAGTGAAGGTTACCTTTGCCAACGAGGTTGGAACTTTGTGCAAGCACCTTGGAGTGGACGCGCAAGCCGTGACTGAAATCTTCACATCGGATACACGGTTGAACATTTCGCCGGCATACCTGTCACCGGGTTTTGCGTTCGGTGGATCGTGCTTGCCGAAAGACGTGCGGGCGTTGACCTATAAGGCAAAGGAACTGGATCTGAAGCTGCCCATGCTGGAGTCGCTGTTGCCCAGCAACACCGAACACGTGGAGCGTGCCGTGGAAGCCGTGATGCGAACGAACAAGAGAAAGATCGCGCAGCTCGGGCTGAGTTTCAAGGCAGGAACGGACGATCTGCGCGAGAGCCCTCAGGTGCAGCTGGTGAAGCGGTTGCTGGGAGAGGGATACGAAGTGAAAGTGTGGGATCGGGATGTCAGTCTCGGCCGCCTGGCCGGCTCTAACTGGCGATATATCGAAGAGGTGATTCCACACATCGGGTTGTTATTGTCAGCCGATTTGGAGGATGTGCTGCGATGGGGCGAGGTCGTCATCATTGGGAACAAGTCAGTGAGAAAGGATGAACTGAACAAGCATCTCCGCAAAGATCAAATTGTCATCGACCTGGTGAATCTTGACAAGGCGCGTCGAACCGGTGGCGCTTCTTCCTACGAAGGGATTTGTTGGTAGGGGGATCCGTGGTAATTCATCCCTTTCGCAGGAGCCATTGTCGAGCGGCCAGGTAAGGCCGGCCAGCGGCTATCTTGGCGAGTTTCTTAAGATTCCAATGCAGCCATTGTCGGGTGCGTGCTGGGGACTGAACTGAAACTAGTTCGCCCGAAATGCCAGGGGGCATTCCTCTGAAGATGTTAAACCGGCCGACCACGATGCAGCCGAGAACAGGATAAACCGCTGTCGTGGGTTCAGAATTGAACAATACTCGAATCCCGGCTGCGGCGGCCGTCTCCGCAACTCGCTTCGAATAATATCCTCCGGGGACGGAAGCGGTATCGACCTGCTCGCCGAGGATATCGGAGAGCGTTTGGATGCTACTGGCCCATTCGGTGGTTAGTTCCTCCTGGCTGCAGTGTGACATCCTCACGGGATGAGAAAATGAATGGCTGCCGATTACATGTCCTTTTTTCCTCAAGGAGCGGATCTGCTCTGGGTTCAGAAAGCCCTTCTTGTTGATTTGACCGGCGGTGACAAAGAAATGCCCGAGCCAACCATGCTTCCCTAATAGCTCCGCTGTGCGGGTGGCAGCGCTTTCCCCGCCGTCGTCGAAGGTCAGAAGAAAAGGGAACGTCGCATCCTCTAGATTAGCGAGTTCATGGGCAGTGCTCGCGGGGGAGTCTCGTACTTTCGCGATGGCCGCAAGATGGGCTTCGAATTCGGGACGGCTCAGTTTGTATTTCGCCGTTCCGGGGCCGGTGAAACCGCTCGAATCCCAGTCGGCGCTCTCGACCACGTCGTGATAGAGCAGGCAGGCGGCCCTCATGAGCGGTCCTTCTTCGCCTGGGATTTCCAAGCCAGGTATTTGGTCAACCCAGGCTGTCCCCAGGCGGCGGACGGCCTTCCTGAGGCCTTCAGGGGCACGGCGGTCCCATCAAAGATCTTAAGCAACTTGCCGCGTAGGGCATCGAGGTTCTCCAGCACGACCCGGTGCTGGATGACGATGTGCGATTCCTGTACCTCGTCAAACGCATAGCTGTAGTAGCCGAATGCCGGTCCGGTATCGACTCCCTTGTCGATTCTGAGCAGCGTCATACCAACCTTGGTCAGGTCACGATTGGCGAGCGCCCAAAAACATCCATGAGCGTTTCGATACTCGGGACAAATGCCAGGATGCATCACAAACGTTCCCTTGGACGGTATCGAAAAAATGCTTTCTTTCAGCAACACCTTGCAGCGCGCGAGAACAATGTCGGGGTTCAGTCTCCTGATAAACGTTTCTGTCTCCTGAGTGTTTGGGCTTGGCGTTTCCAGAATCGCGGTCCTCGAAGGAATGTCCCCATAGATGAAGCACTTCTCTCGCAGCTCCTGGCGCTCCCATTGCTGGTCTTTGCCGGAGAGAAAAATACGGTAATACAATCGCAACGCCAACACGTCGAGAAAACGAAAGGCTCCAATTCGCTTGACCTCGCGCCGTACCCGGCGCCAAAGCAGGCTGGGCGGCTCCTGTATGATCACTATCCCCACAAGATTCGAGAACGAACTCAGCCACCGGGCCAATATCACCTGATCCAATTGAGCACCGTCGTGGCATATCAGGAGTATTTTCATTCTGTGTGGAGTCGCCGTCAGTTGCCGTCCGGATGATTTTAAGCGACGGGAGTGAAATCTACACGCAGCGCGCGACTGAACGGTAAACCCTCCTTGTTACTTGCCTACGTTGCGAGGCCTGAAGGAGGTGACGGCATCCCGTAGAGTGCGGGCAAAACTCTCCGCCACTCCCGGCCAGCTGTATTTCGCCTGTACCAGAGTTCTCGCCGAAGTGGCCAATCGTTTCCGCTGGTTCGGATCACTCAGGAGGAAGATCACAGAATTGGCAAAATCGTTGGGCGTGTCTGCCAGAAGGATATTGTCACCGGCCTTCACGGGCAGGCCCTCAGCTCCCACTGACGTAGAAACGACCGCTTTACTCATCGCCATGGCTTCAAAAATCTTGAGCCGCGTGCCTCCGCCGATGCGCAGCGGAACAATGCAAACCGAGCCGCGTGCGACGAAGGGCCGTATGTCTTCCACCCACCCCGTGAGGCGCACGCTCTTTTCTCGCTCGGCCAAAGCTTGCAGTTTTCGGGAAGGGTTTCGTCCTACAACTTCGAGGGATACCTGAGGATATTGCTGTTTGATCAAGGGCAGGATTTCGCCGACAAAATAAAAAATCGCGTCTTCGTTTGGAAGCCAGTCCATCGAACCGATGAATACCAGGGAATTTGCGGTTTCTGCCACGGGCATGGGTTGGAAATAATCGACGTCCACCCCGGTGGGAATCACAGTGAGCCTTGTGGGCTCAAGGAAAGATGCGAACGCGTCACGGTCCGTTTCAGAAACTGTGAGCACCCGGTCGGCAAGACGCAGATACCGTCGCTCAGCGGCTTCCATTTTTCGCCATTCCTGCCACGAGATGGCTTTCCAAATCGGATTGGTGGCCACTTCATAGTGGCGCCGCCATATCGTAGCCTCCACGTTGTGCGTGAAGAGCACTTTGGGAGTTGGCCAATCCCAGGGAATAACGCCGGCGGCGAAGATGAAATCACAGAGGATGACGTCATATGTTTCCTGCCTGAGCAGCGCGCGCAATTTGTGCTGTACCGCGGGACGGCAATACTTCGTAATGCCATAAGGCTGTGAAGAGAGAAGACCTAAGTAGTAGTGGAGCATTTCTGCGGGAGATTTCGGCGCGGGCAGGTCAAGCGGCACGCAGATCGCACGGTCAAAGATGTCCTTCAAGCCGGGGTGCGAGTCGCCAGCGTGCGCGGCATAGAAGGAGAAGAAGGTAACGGAGTGCTGGCGCGTCAACTGGCGAAGAATGTTATAGCTGCGGATTTTTCCACCAGTATCGGGGGGGACGAGTCCGCCAGCTTTTACCCAAAGTATCCTCATGTCACGGGGATGGATGCGCTCGGGAGTTACTCCACGCCGGCGATGGCCGAATGGATTGCATCCACGTCTGCTCCGAGGTCCTTGCCATCTGTTCCTTTACCCTTGTAGGGGCTTGCAGGTTGCAGGTGATAGTCACCACCATTCCCGCCATTGTAATTGGCGAATCGAACCGCTCCCGCCGATGACGGGAAGAAGTTTTTGTTGGGCCAGTTCGCCATCGGCGAAGCGATGATTGCGTTGGCGGCGAAAATAGAGCTGGCAAAACACTGGTTGAAGGTGATGAGAGGGGAATTGTTGAAGGCACAGTTTGCCGGCCCACCACCCGTGGACCATACCGGGTGAGTGCCGGCATTCACGATGCTGTTGGTAAAAACAAAGTTCTTCATCTGCGTGCTGATGGCGACCATATCGCCAATCATGAATATCATGGACGGCGGGAAAGCTGTAACGTGGTTGATGGTCACGTTCTGGAGGACGGGGGCGCCTGCACTCACAGAAATCTGCACAAATTCACCTGGGCCGCCGAATTTTTTCCCATCGATATCGTCGACCACGATGTCATGGATACTGTAGCGCTGGCCATCGAGCGCCGCGCCAGTCCCTGCCAGGGCATTGGCGATCTGAAGGCCGGCCGCCACATGGCTGATGGAGTTGTAGCGGATGGTCACATCCGTGACCTGGCAAGCCGGGCAGAGATTCGTACCCATTCTCCCGCCTTGATTTTTTGGGGTTAGCAGGATAGCGAAGCCCACCTGGGAGAAACCAGCCCAAGAGTTCTCCATGATGTTGCCATCGATCACAACTCTTTGCGCGTTCTTCAGTTCGAGGAGATTCTTGACGATGAATGGATTCCCGTCTGCACCGCCAACGTATCCCGCTTGTCCTCTCATCCAGGTTAAGGGTTTGAACATGTGATTGCGGCGGATTTCGATGTCCGTGGGCGTCGTAGTGGCGTAGCCGCCGCCAAAGAGGATGTTCTCGCCCGCCGCCTCAAGAAAATTGTTCACAATCTTGTAAGGCCCCATGGGCTTATCGCCTAAACCCCCGCCGATCGTTTGCGTGTCCCCGCACGAACCACTTTTGGCGATGCAGTGGAGGTCAGTAAAGGAAGAATCCACGACAGCGACATACCGGCTCGAGCCCAACAGGATGCCCCGGACGGTCTCGTCCTGGGCAGTGCCATGCACCCACAGACGGTCGAATACGAGATGATCGGCTGGGCCGTTAAACTGGATGAGGTTGTAAACGGGAGCCGGGGATGTGGCTCGCGTCACTTCCAAACCAATCAGCCGGTAGTGGCTGGCCCCATCCGCGAATGTGATGGGTCCTGAGCCGCTCCTACCAGTGAATTCAATCTTGGCCAGAACGTTTGCGGTGGAAGCACAATTCAAGGCAGGTCTGCCGGCCAGAGACGGCACGCCTGCGTAGCACGGGGTCATGCGAGTGCCCTCGGCAGGCAGAGTGGAATCAGAGGCACTCGTGCGGATGATAATCCAGTGCGAATCATCGCAAGTTTTGGCTGGGATCACAAAGTTTCCGCTAAACGTGGCGCCTGCCTGCAACTGAACGACATCGCCGCAGGAGGCGCTGGCGAGAGCTTGTTCCAGATTTTCCCCAGAATGTACCATCCAAATTTTTCCGCCGGCAGGAGTATCTTTCAACGAGCTCTTTACGTACTCTCTTGGAAGCTCGGCGGGACCGTCGAAATTCTTGACGCTGGACTGGGTGGAAGACTGACCTGAAGCCGCAGTACAAAGACAGGACGCCAGAATCACGAGAAGAAACACCGCCTTTGGCACGGAGGTAGACCGCCTGGCTATCTTCATGGTTTTTCGGACGCGGTAGACCCGTTCGAACAAGTCACCGAAGGGCTTGGATGAAGCTTATCAGGCGATAAGTCGGGGGGTCAATTTCGAGTGCCTTCCCGTGCCGGATGAGGTGCCGGCCGCTATTCCACGCCCACGATCGCCGCATCGACCGCGTTTATATCCGCCCCGAGATCTTTACCATCTGTCCCTGCGCCCTTGTAAGGGCTCGAGGATTGCAGGTGATAATCGCCGCCATTTCCGCCATTGTAATTCACGAATTGGATGGTGCTGGCAGAGGCCGGGAAAGAATTTCCGGAGGGCCACAGACTAGGCGGATACGAGGATGGACTTCCAATCACCGCGTTGCTGGCGAACGAGTACGGACTGAAGCAGGCGTTGAAAGTGGTCAGTGGCTGGTCGTGATATGCGCAATTCGTGGAGCCGCTACCCGTCGACCATACCGGAAAGGGGCCGGCATTCAAGATGCTGTTGGTGAAGACGAAGTTCTTCATTTGCGTGTTGATTGCGACAAAATCGCCGATCATGGCCATGATCGACGGGGGGAATGCTGTAATGTGATTGATGGTCACGTTCTGAAGAACCGGCGCACCAGCACTCGAAGAGACCTGCACAAATTCGCCTGGGCCGTTGTACTTGGTACCGTCGATGTCGTCGACCACAATGTCATGGATGCTGTAGCGCTCGCCATCGAGCGCAGCGCCAGTGCCTGCCAGAGCATTGGCGATCTGAAGTCCGGCGGCCACATGGCTGATGTAGGTATAGCGGATGGTCACGTCCGTGACCTGACAAACCGGACAGAGGTTCGTCCCATCTCTCCCGCCTTGATTTTTTGGGGTTATCAGTATGCCGAAGCCCACTTGAGAAAAGCCGCCCCAGGAGTCCTCCATAATGTTGCTATCGACCAAAACGCGCTGCGCATTTTTCAGTTCGAGGAGATTCTTGACGACAAATGGCTTCCCATTTGTCCCGCCGACAAATCCGGCTTGTCCTGTCATCCAGGTTAAGGGTTTGAACATGTGATTACGGCTAATCTCAATGTCCGCCGGAGTCGTGGTTGCCGAGCCTCCGCCCAATAGAATGTTTTCCCCTGAAGACTCGAGGAAGTTGTCCACAAACTTGTAGGGGCCCGTCTGATCGTTACCCAGGCCGCCATAGATCGCCTGAGCATCCGTGCAGGATCCGAGCGAGTCGCAGTGAAAATCCGTGAAGAAAGAATCCACGATCGACACGTAGGTGCTGCTCCCGAGGTCGACGCCTCGAGTTGTTTCGTCCTGCGCTGTGCCATGCAACCATACCCGGTCAAGAATAAGGTTGTTGGCAGCACCATTAGATTGTATCGACGACAGCGCGTAGACCAGTCCGGTTCCAGTAAGGCGCGTCATCTCCAGACCAGTCAGGCGATAGTGGTTTGCACCCACTGCAAAGACGACGGGGCCGTTTCCCGGCGCCGCCATCACCAACTTAGCCACAACATTGTTTGTGGAAGCGCACTGAAAAGCTGGGCGGCCGGGTAGGGAAGAGACGCCCGCGTAGCAGGGCGTAAGACGGCTGCCTTCGGCAGGCAGCACCGAATCATCGGCACCGGTGCGGACGATGATCCAATGATTGTCGTCACAACTCTTGGCAGGGAATGTGAATATCCCGGTAAAGGTCGCGCCTGCTTGCAGTTGAATCGTGTCGCCACAGTTAGCGTTGTTTAGAGCGGATTGCAAATCTCCGCCAGCGTTGACAGTAGTCGTAGTGCCGGGCGCCGGAGCGTTCGCCATCGCGCTTTGGATGTAGACGCGGGGTAACTCCGCCGGGCCGTCATATCCGTTGGCCGAGCCTGCGGAAACCACAAGCGTAAGAGCCTGCGTGGCACTATTTCCGGAAGAATCCGTTACCTTCGCGGTGAAGGAATACGACCCGGTGAGGGCAGTCATTCCCGTTATAACGCCGGTGGTGGCTTGCAGCTGGATTCCTGATGGCAAGGCCCCAGTCGTGAGACTCCACTGATATGGCGTCATGCCGCCGGTGGCAGAGAGCGCGATGGTATACGGCATGCCGGAATCGGCTCCCGCGAGTGAAGAGGTGGCAATCACCAACCCAGCCGCGGGCGTTACCGTCAGCGTTGCGGAAGCGTGCGCGCTGGAGTTGTTGGCGCTCGTAGCCGTGATGATCACCGGAGTGTTGCTGGTCACTTTAGGCGCCGTGTAGATTCCAGTGCTGGAGATTGTTCCCGCGCTTGCTGACCAGATCACAGCCGTACTTGCGGTTCCACTGATGGTGGCGGTGAATTGCTGCTGTGCCTGTGAGGCCACGGTCGCGCTGACGGGTGAAATCGACAATACGGTTCCGGAACCGTTGGTGGAAGCGACGATAAGTGCAGGACTCGAGCCATACGCCGTCCCTGGAAGAGTCGGGACACTATGTACAGGAGAAGGTTCATACTCTTGCTTTGAAACAGTCGAGACGTAGAGCGTGAAATTGTAAGTGCCCGCAACGGAAGGCGTGCCCGTGATGGAACCTGTTGTTGGGTTGAGGGCCAGACCCGGGGGCAAACTGCCCGCGCTGATGGTAAAGAAATAAGGTGCGGTGCCGCCACTGACTGAACTCGCTGCGTTATAAGCGACCCCAACTGTGGCTTGCACTGGCGGAGGCGAAATCCTGAGTTGCCCGGCTGGGCTGGTCGATGTTCCAGTAGGCGTGTTAGCAGCTTGCGACGGAGCCCCGCACGCGGTGGTCAAGCCGGTAAGGCAGAGTAAGAGAGAAAGAATAAGGACACTCGGAATGAGATTCTTGTTGGCGCTGCAACTTTTTGCTACTCGCAAGGGTCGACTGTCACGCATTCCGGTAACCTCAAAAATGGGTTGGGGGGACACCGTCGTTCGAGTCCTTAAGGAGCACTCTAGAGAAGGGAAGACCGAGAGGGCAGATCACGTGGGGCCAATGGCCTGTAGGCCACACTAGTACATCGCGAAGGCACCATGCACTTCTAGGTTTGAACTGAGAGAGAAAAACAGCCAACATGGGCGACCCCGCGGGGCGCACCTTTGAAATCTCTTCCTGCTGACAGGTTTCGATCAGACCGACCATTCCTTGCGCGCCAGATTGCTCACGGAAATTGGTGAATCCGGCGGTGCTGGAAGCGTGCCCTAAGGACCATCAAACGTGGAGCGCTTGTCAGACCCAACCCAGAACAGCACGAAGCTGGAAAAAAGCTGGAAAGGCGATCTGGGGCACGAGGGAAGTTATCGGCGCGGGACCTGCACGCGCTTCAACGGTACAGGAGTTCGGCCGTCGATCAATTCCACATAGGCGGCCCAGTTATAGGTATGAATTCCTGAAAGTCCTTCCCAATGTTCGGGAGTGATGGTTTTAAGGGGTCGTTCAGAATACCGCTGTTTGGAGAGTTCCGTGATCTCGCTAAAAGTGACGCTGTATCCGTAGGAGGGAGCGCAGCTCTGGCTGGGCCTGATCAGGCAATTATGACTTCGAAAGACACGACCGGCGCCGCGGTTTCTTCGGATGTCAGTGGAGATCGGATTTCCAGGATGAAAATGCCAATCGCCGGTGAGCGATGCCGAATAAAATAGCAAAAGACTACCGGCGCCCGCACTAAGCTCGGCGCTCGTGGTTGTGAACCACCAAAGTCCTTCGTGCTCCCAAATCGTCGTATCTACGAACTTTCCCTCCAAAAGAGCTGCTTCTCGAACCCATTTGTCGGGAAATCGCTGACAGCGGAGAAGATCAACGGAATTGGAATCGGCAGACTCGGGAATCATGAAGATCTCGGATCCAGCCCGGAAGATGTGGGGATAGGAATAGTGGTGGCTGGGGTGGTCCAAACAAGGCACTGGCGGCCCCAGTTGGCCCTGGGGGGAGACTTCTGAACATGCTATTCTTCCCCGTTTCTCTTGATAGGAATAGTCCTCGAAAAAGGCCCAGCATTTGCCGTCGTGTTCAAACGCAAACGGATCGGCCCAGAAGTGACCCTTAGGAGAATCGATCCACTGAAATCCAGAGAAATCAGAGTCAGACTGGTAATCGTGGAGCGGTTTCCCATTGGCCCGGCTGGCAATTCTCCAGTGCTGCACGGGTGCGGTGCGAAATGGATACGAAATTGCCTTCTTCAGGAGAATTGGACCGACCCAGGGGAGCATATCCCGGTTACTGGGCGTCCTGTAGATCGCTCTTTTCCCTTGGTATGGCGTGGGCGGAATCGCTCTTTCGAGCAAGGAGTCCCAACCGAAGCGGTGCAGTTCATTTAGTTTCCGGATCATCAGAGAGGAGGAGCCCCAATAGGGTGTGTATCGATTCCGAGAGAGACTTAGGGTGTGCTCGGTCGCGAACAGCGACTTACAAAGCACCAGCCCGCCATCCAGTTCTTCGGTGAGAACCTGCAGAATCACGCCGGACAGCGGAGAGCCCTCCCGCAATTCCCAGAAAAGCGCAGGGCCGCCCCGATAGAACTCATTGTCTCCGTGGTGATACGACCAAACACCGTAGCGGGCGGCTTGCAAGATGTCCCCGTGGAGAATATTGAAGCCGAATCGCATGAGGACGTCGAGATCCTTAGACCGGATTTTCTCCAGAGCTTCGGCGGGGAAGCGATGAACAAAGGCTTTCCCCGCCGGTTCCACATCGAAGTTCTCGATTCCGGATAGCATACCCCTGCAATCGACCATGGCGAGCGGGTCGTTTGCAGGCTTCATTCGAGCGTCGAGGCGAAGGTAAAGATCGTAGAGCAAGCGCTTCCTCAGTTTTGGATCCGATAAACGCCGCAGAAACCTGAGAGCAGGTGAGTTCGGTGGTTTGCTTGGCTTCGGCTTGGCCGTAGGCTTTCTGACAACCAGCAATTCGATCCCTGCGAAATTGCTGGCCTTGATATCCTCGATGGCCCTAGCATAAAAAGCGGGAATCTCATCACGAGAGTCCAGAAGCAGGCCAATCCGAAGGGGAGCGCGATTGGCAGGAGAAATGCGGTAATAACTATTCGGGGTGCTAGCCATCTTCTTAGGGCGCACTAGACAGCGTGAGAAACAAAGCGATTCATTCCTTTTCAGGTTATCACTTTTGTGAATTGGCTGATCGCGAATGCGTTCTACCTAGGGTTGGCTACACTCGGAGCCGTTGTGATCGACCAGGACTCCTGGGGCAGGAAAATTTCAGCGTATCCCCAGCCGGCGAAACACGCGAGAAGCAAGTCTATTCCCACCCTGAAGCGGAGATCTGACCAGTAGAGGACGGCTGCGATCGACAGGAGATTCAGGATGACTAACAGGGTGAGTAGCAGACGCCCAGAGTCGATCCGCTTGAGCGGGAAAACCATCCCGAGGAGTCCTGCTGGGAACACCAGCAACCAGTATAGGAATAAAACGATTCTTTCATACGGATGCTGACTACCCCTGGGATCGTAGGGGAGCAAGGTCGTCCAGAATCTGCGGAACGCTAGTTTCGCATAAGCCGCGGGATGGTCGGATACGAATTGCACAGCGATGCTTCGGGAGAGGTGGTCGCGACGTACTGCAGCTGGGACGCGAGAATCGGCGGTTCCCGCTTCACGCCGTACCAGGCGTTGCTCGTCGACCCACGGACACGGACCTTCCGCCCAATAGGGAACGAACACGCTTTCCGAAGCTACGCATGGGTTATTGCCTTCTAGGAAATCCTCTCCGACGATGCTGGCAACGGGTACGAAGATCCCAAACCGAACATAGTTGCGTATGGTCCACGGGACCACCACACCAACCGTGATTAACGCGATAACACCGTATCCTATCCAGGTTCTGAGCGTCCGCGGCGCTCTAATCACCACAACTGCTCCCATAGCAACCAGCAAGAGCAGACCATTCTCCCGCGTAAGCATGCAGAGACCGATCATAGCCCCGCAGAGGATAGCCCACCTCATCTGCTGCGTCTGAAACCAAACCAGAAAGGCCCAGATAGCCGCAGCAAAGAAGAAGAAAAACAAGTCTTCGTTGTAGGGCTGAGAGGCGGAATTCACTAGGATCGGGTGGACCCCAGCCGCGGCCCCCGCGAACCACGCCGCACCCGGCCTTCGGAAGACGTGCAAGGCAATCAAACCCATAAGTCCGGTCAAGAGTCCGCCACACAGCGCCTGGAGTGGAAAGAAGAGTTTGAAGGAGAACCCGGAGACCGCAAACGCTCCAGCAAGAAAAAATTCGTATAGAGGAGCCTTGAACAACGCTTCCTGCCCCGCAAAGTGGATCTGTTTTCCGGCTGCAAGGGGAGCGTCATCTACGGTGTAGCCCTTGCCCGATAGCAGAGCTTCCGCGATGAGAACGTGATAGAGGGCGTCGGCCTCCCACTTGTTGATGAAAGCGCGGCCCGAAAGATTGGCCAACGCGCTTCGATATCGAACTACGCCATAGCCCAGCCTGAGTCCGAAACCAAGGATTACCAGAATCACAAACAGGCGCGTTGGAGACGTGAATCGACTCACCCGGGATTTCCTTTTTGATCTCGAAAATGGCGATCAATATACATTCGCCGCCTGCTCGCCGACGTAGTTAGACCATCTAAATATCAGAGTTCAGCGGCTAGGTGAGTTTGCCTTGGCCGACGAGATCCGTCCGTAGAATGAATCGGCGAAGTTCGAGGGGTCCACTTCGGAAAGTTCATACTCCAGCGCGAGCATCAGATCCCCCCATGCCGACTCAATCTCAATGACCGAGGATTTGGGCAGGGCGGTTTTCCACGAGCCAGCCTTTGCCCCTCGAACGAATGGGATATCGTCTCTCTTGCCCTTTGTGGCCACCCACTGGTGCGATTGTAACTTCTCCAGTTCCCGCATGCGATCGGCGGAACTGGCCGCCACTGCCTGGGACAGTCGGTCTGGCGATGCCGGGGTGCCCATGAACTCAGCGATGCGCGCCAGAGAGGCAGCCGGGTCACGCTTCAAATCCTCATAGCGAACCAGCAGAAAATTGGGATTTCTTCCGCGCGAGAAGATCCAGCTTCCCACGTGCTCTCCCCAGGTCCCCCATGTGCTCCAGGGCACCGAGCGGACGAAAATGCTCACGTATTGTTCAAGCGTACAGGAGTCGTCAAAATGCCGGAACTTCCGGCTGAAATCGTAGTAGGAATGAGCCACATCCCGGGGATCGCGAACGATGTAGATGACTTTAGGATAGCGGGCGTCAAAATACTCATGGCTCTTGATGATGCGGGGCCGTGGTGTGCGCTTCAGAGCGCGGCTCGACTGGCTCGAAGTGTCGGGAATGAGGCGTTCGATGTTCGTAAAACTCACCTCGGTACCTGGATGCATCAGATTCGCGATCAGAAATCGTGTCCAGGTGTTGCCCGAGCGAGGAAAGGAGACAAGGAAGGTATCATCGGAAAAAACCGCAAGGTTGCGGCCGGCAACGTCGTTCCCGAGAAGATACTTCAAGACGAATTTGACGCCGTAAATCATGTTTTCGCTATCTGCGCTTTGCGCTTGAGACTCTCGCTGATTTGAGACCTTCCTTCAGAGTAACCCGCGGACCCACCTGTTGCCAAAGAGCCACGCCCCCTCTGACGGCTGAATGCGCCTGCCTTTCGCCCATCCTTCGATAAGGCGAGAGGTACAGCAGTTCCCGTTTTCCGTTACTGCCTCGGCCGAGCCGGATTCGCCAGCATACTTGCGGGAAACGGTCGTGGATATCGTGCGCAAGACGCTGTGCAAAATGCATCATAGTGCGAAAGAATCCGCCGAGCCTTGAGTAAGGCAGTGGCACTGATCCGGGATAGTCCTAAAGCAAACCTCGGGCTCTCGATTGAGCAATGGCCTTTCGTGCGATTTCCACAAGCTCGGATGTCCGGCTAGCCCAACCAAACTGATCCGTGACAAGTTCGTGCAGCATTTCCGCCCGAGCCTCGGCCTCTCGCGGAGCTTTCCATACCGCCATAATCGCTTCCGCCATATCCAGGGGGGAGTCCGCAACGGTGAGAAGACGCCGCATTGCGGGAGGGAAAAACTCCACCGCAATCGAGGTGGCCACTACGCTCGTGCGATTGACGATTGCCTCCAATACTTTGTTCTTAAAGCCTCCGCCTGAAACAAGTGGCGCGACAAAAACCTCGCTACACGCGATTTCGCGATTGAGATCCCCGACAAATCCGGTGACGACTACGTTCTTCGACGCGCGTTCCAGCAAAGCTGGAATCGGGTTCGCTCCCGAAATCACAAGGCAAACGTCCGGGCGTTGGCTCAGCACGAGGGGAAAGACGTGATCCAGGAACCACAGGGCGGCCTCGTAGTTCGGGGGAAAATTCATATTGCCTGTAAAAATAATGCGCCCTGGAATTTTCGAATACTTTCCCCGAGGAGTACCCTCCCTCACGCCGTTCAACAACACCGTACTCGTATCGGGTTTGCCGCTGACCGCATCGATCGCCTCTTTATCCACCGGCGATACCATGATTTTCATCACCGGCGTGCGACCGTAATAATGCTCTCGCGCATAGACGAACAGCGCCGGCCTCAAAGCAAACAGCAGGCCGACGAAATCCCAGTTCTTCGCCAGAAAGCGAAGTTGGCGGTGCGCAAAGAGCGTTCGGCAGTCGCCCAGATCGTAAATGAATGCGCAATCGCTTTGGGAGTACCGCGGCAGGAAAAGGAGCCGAATGCCGGAAATTAGAATGATATCCGACTTGCGGTCCCGCGCAATCGCATCGATCCGGGCGGCAAACCTGCGCTGAGCCGGGCGCAGGATGGAGTTGACTAATCCCGGATAGATGAGCCGCTCCGCCAGCCGGATCCGCCACACCGGTACCTCAAGATCCGCTTCGATGAAGTCGGTAAAAACGCCCCGCGCCTTCAGTTCCCGGAAATACTGAATGCTGGGGCCGCGATCCTGATCGAAAAAATTCACCGCAAAAGTCACGGTATGACCACGCGCAATCAGTTCCGGTGCAAAATTGAAGTAGCGAAGGAGTGCCCCATGGTGCAGACGCGTCTGATATTCGAAATCGATAAGCCACAAGAAATTCAAAACGCAACTCGGTTTAGACATGGATGGAACTCTTCGCTGGGATCACCATTTTAACCATCAATCTGTATCTCCAGCCGAGCTTTCCCATAGGCCCGTTCTCGACCCTTTCTCATGGATCTAGATGGCGAGCGGCGGGGGCGAGACATTAATCGTCTGCACCTTCACCTTGCCGATTTGATCAAGCTGTCGGTGGGCGAGCCTGACTTTAAGGAGCTGTCTGTAACGATCGGCAACACTCCATTTCCTCACGGAGTATTTCTGACGGCGCCGGTAAGTTTTCTGTTTCAGCAGCGAAGCTGGCGTTGAGCGCAAGTAACGAGCCTCGGCGCGCGGTGCCGGCGCCACGCTGGTAGAGCGAGTGTTGATCTGTGCTTCCAGCATTACCACAGATCATCCGTCCCTGAACGCGGCGGGATGTCCACTTCTCGCGCTCAGGCCGTATCGAGGCGGCTCGTAGTGGTTCTCGGCTGTGAACGGCTCGGCGAATTTATCGCCACAGAGATCACTGCGCACGAAGAATGCATTCACGCCCGTGAAGTCACATCCGACCAGAGAATAGCCGTGCTCGCGGCCCAGCAACTCCAGGGCCTTCAGGCTCGCTCCAAAATAGGCGCTGCGGTTCCAATTCGCATCGGGCCGGTACTCTACCTTCCAATCGACATCCGCCGGGAGCGAAGAATTGTACTCAATCACGACAGCGCGTGGGCGGCAGACAGTGCTCATCGCTTTCCACACCCAATAAGTATTTCGGTCGATATCCAATGAAAGGAGATCGATCTCCTTGGGAACAGCTAAGCGGTCAAGAAGTGAGACGATGTTCTCCGCGGTCACCAGCGCCTGAAGGACCGACAACCGGGCAGTGCTAATGGGCTCGCGGAATGTCGCCAGAATTGCACGGACGTTGTTGGGATCGCCGTCGATCCACCAACCCCGCCAGCCGCAATCCAGCAGGGCGGTGGTATTGTTTTGCAAGCCGTCGCCGGTGCCGATCTCGAGGAAGGTGCGAAGTGGAGCGTCAATGCGGCGGAAAATCTCGGCGATCATGCCATCTTCGCCGTGCTGAGAAAAGGTCTGTTGCGCATAGAGCATCAGACGCTTGGGGTCGCCGTATCGCGATGTGCGTGGCACCGTGAATTCAAGAAGCTCAACTAGTTCCTTGGCTGAGATTCGGCGCAGGTCCGCCTGTATTTCTTCCAGGAGCCGGAAGGTTGCTTTCATCTCTCGAATCACTGGAAGCCGCCGGTAAAGTTTGCTGAAATACTCGCTAACCGCCATGTTTGTGCTTCCTCGCCGGGGACGCGCCGCGCCTTGAGATCCGAGATTGAACCGAAATCCTCTGACTCCCGAACAGCGCCAGTGAGCGCACTGAATACCATTCATGCTACCTCACCGCCACTCCCGAGGGGTAGTTACTAGGTGGAGAGGTGTTGGTCTAATTTCAGACCGACACCTAATCCACCGGCAAGCGGACTCAGCTTTGACCGTCATTTATGATGATCCATCGGCTGCGTGGTAGAAAGTGCGCTATGCCACGGGAGCGAATCTCTCCAAAAGGGAAATGACGACGAAAAGCTGGCAAAAGATCTTTTCGAAATTGTGGAGAATGGATCGGCGGGAACTCATGGACCGCAGCCGTCAGGAATTTTCCAAACGTGCCGATGCGGTGGGGGCGCGGTTTGGGATCGATTTTGCGAAAGGAGAGCCGTCATCGGCTCACGTGCAGCCCGCCGCGTTCTTCTTCAAATTTGAGCAAGTAGAAAACCTGCTCCAGTTGATCCGCCAGCGCCTGCCCGAACAAGCCGAGAGGATAGTTGCCCTCGCCGAGAAAATTCGCGCTCATCGCTTCGATCTGTTGGGATATGAGGACCTGGACTACGGCTCGTCGATCAATTGGAACCTCGACCTGGTGCATGGAAAAGCCGCGCCGCGAAAGCCGTTTTACCGCATCCACTACCTTGATTTTGCGGAAGTCGGCGACAGCAAGGTGACGTGGGAGTTGAACCGGCACCAGCATCTAGTCACCCTGGCCAAGGCATACCGGTTGACCGGAGACGAGCGCTATGCGAACGAGATTCGTTCGCAATGGCGGGATTGGCACGCCTCGAATCCGTACCCTGTGGGAATTAATTGGGCGAGTAGCCTGGAAGTGGCGTTTCGAAGCCTGTCCTGGGTCTGGATGTATTACCTGCTCGAAGGCACTCCAGTTCTGGACTCGGGTTTCCGCCAGGAGTGGCTGCGGGCTCAAGCCCTGAATGGGAGGTACCTTGAACGTTATCTCTCCACTTATTTTTCTCCTAATACGCACCTGCTCGGGGAAGCTGTGGGACTGTTCTTCCTCGGCACTCTGTGCGGAGAACTTTCTGGCGGGGCGCGCTGGAAAACCACGGGTTGGCAAATTGTCCTGGAAGAAGCGCGCCGGCAGGTGAATCCAGATGGGCTACACTTCGAGCAATCGACGTACTACCATGTGTACGCGCTCGATTGGTTTCTCCATGCCGCGCTCCTTGCAAGTGCGAACGGGCAGAGCCTTCCGAAAGAACTGGAGCAGACTCTGGAACGGATGATGAACGCGCTGTTCCGTCTGAGTCTTGCCGGACCTCCGGCTGGTTTTGGTGACGACGATGGCGGCCGGGTTTTTGATCCTCGCCGGAGTCGCGCCGAGCACATGCCTGATCCCCTGGCCGCGGGTGCAATTCTCTTTAATCGCGCGGATTTCAAGCGACTCGCAGGCGGCTTGCGAGAGGAGACGATCTGGCTCCTGGGTCAGAGCGGGGTCGAGGAATGGGACCGTATTAAGGCTGACGCGCAGCCTGCCAAAATGGTTTCTACCGGGTTCGAGTCGGCTGGTGTATACGTGCTCGCGGCTGCTGGCAGTCAGTTGGTGATTCGCGGTGGACCTGCCATCGCACAGACCTACGGTCATAGCCATGCCGATGCGTTGAGCCTCTGTCTGCAGACCGGCGGACGCCAATTGTTGATCGATTCCGGTACGGGCGAGTATGTGGGCGAGGGCAATGTGCGGAATCTGTTTCGGGGTACGGCCATGCATAACACCCTCCGGGTGGATGGGAAAGATCAGCGGGAACCAGCCGGCCCGTTTTCGTGGGAACAGCACGTCCGGGTCCGCACTGAGCAGTGGATCACGGGAGAAAGCTTCAATCTCTTTTTGGGCAGCCACGATGGTTACGAGCGCCTGCCTGCTCCAGCAGTGCACCGCCGATGGATTGTTGCTCTGAAGTCGGGCATTTTTTTGGTGCGGGACTTAGCGGAAGGAAAGGGCGAGCATCGTCTGGACATCTCATGGCATCTGGCTGCAGAACTCCAACGGCAGCCGAAGCATGTCTTTCAAATCAAGAATCTGCCGCAAGGCCTGGCAGTTCTGTCGGTTCAAGGACACGGTTGGGCGGAAGAAATTCACGAAGACGTGTGCTCCCCTGTCTATGGCCAGCAACGGAAGACGATGGTTCTGAATTTCGGAACTGAAGTTTCGTTACCGACTGAATTCGTGACCCTGCTGATACCACTGACGGAAGTTGATCGCGCTCCCGGCACATTCACAAGCGTAGGGCTCAGCGAAGGCGCGTCGCCAGTTCGAGCCTACCGCTATCAGCCCAATGGATGGGACTATCGCTTCTTCTTCGGGCATAAGGAACAGCCTTGGGAATCCGGGGCCGTTGCCAGTGACGCGGAGTTTCTCTGTCTGTCGCATGCCGGCACGGCACAGCCGGACATCATTTTGTGCAACGGAAGCTATGTCAAAATCGACGGAACTCGCATCTTGAGCATGAAGCGCCCCGTGGCGCGGTGCGAGTTGACTCAGGGTAATGTCCGTCAGGTCTTTTGCTCTGATGCTGAGGCACTCGTGCCGTGACTACCGTTCTTCCATGGGAGCTTCGAAGAGGTTTGCTTCTACGTGTTCCAATTCCTTTCCCGCGCTAATCCCGTCAATTTCCCAAATGCGCCCCTTGGAAACTGCCCAGACAAGCCCGAGTCCATAGGGAACCAGGCCGATCACGATTTGCAATGCAACCTGCAAGTACGTGTGGGCGAAAAACCAGCGGCGCATCAGGAGTAGCGTCGCTATTGTAGGCAAGCACAACAATAGGGGAAGAGTATAGGCCTGCCGCAGGTAAAATCCGATCCGGACATTCAGTATCCGGCACAGGTGACGCGGCATAAAGAACAGTGTGGTACAGGTCAGAGGGATCGCCGTTCCAAGCGCATCGCCAAAAATGCCCAGGGGACGAATCAGCACCACACTGAGGATCAGGTTGGCGATTGCTTCCATCGCCGTGACCCATGCCAGGCTGCGGTGTTGGGCCATTCCGAGCAAGATTCGCGGAGAAGCGGCCTGCGCCAAGGCAAAAGTAGAAGGAATCAGCAACGCGACCATCACCGGATAACAAGGCTCCGCATAAGCCGTGCCAACCCAGGCGGTGATCACGGATTTTCCCAGGATAATCAGCGTGGCCGTGATGGGGAAAATGATCAGGGCGCAGGCTCGATTGCCCGCGATCAAGATGGTTCTGAGATGCTGCTTGTCGCCTTTGGCGTGCGACTGTCCTGACATGGGGACGAACATTTGAGACAGGCTGGTTACCACTTCGGCGCTGTAGTCTACCAATCGATCGCCGATCGAAAAGTACGTTACCCACGCGACTGAAAGCAGCGTGGAAACCACGATTTCATCGGTCTTAAATCGCAGCTTGTAGGCGATCATCAGAATAAAACTGACACCGCTGTAACCCGCGATCTCGCTGAGGGCGCTGCGGTCCACGTACCTCCAGCCAAAGCGGAGCGGAAGCACACGCACTGCGATGGCGGCACGCACAGCCGCGCTCAGGAGCGGAAGCGTCACCGTGATCAAAGCCACCGTGAGCAGTCCGTACTTGAAGTGCAGAGCCAGGACGATCAGCAAAGCACGCAGGAGTGTGGAAATAAGATTGGTGACATTGACGAAATAAAAGCGATTCAGGCCTTCCAGGATTCCGGTGAAAACGCCGGCCGGAAAGCCCAGAGCGACGGCCGTACCCACCATAAGGAACAACAAGCGGGCGGTGGGCAGGAAACCGGATGGCATACGGAACAAAGATTGCAGGAATTCGCTTAGAACCAAGGTGGTCAAGATCGCGGCCACGCCAATCGCCGTGTAAACCGCCAGGGCCGTATTGATCAGGCGCGAGACGCCCTCAGTGTCATTTGTCGCCGTGTAAGTGGAAACATAGCGAACTATGGAGGAGCGAATGCCGAGATCAAACAAGCCGTAGTAGCCGGTTACGGAAAACACCAGTATCCAGGCTCCATAGGCGGTGTTTCCCAGGCGATGCAGAATGAACGGCGATATAAATATGCCGACCAGAATGTTGCCGCACAGGCTGAACCAGCCCGAGCCGACATTCTTGATGAGTTCGAGTTTTCGCATCGTAGTCTGAGTGGCGAAGCGTATGTACGCATCTTATCGCGCCTAAGGGCGGAAAACCGGCGAAGTCGTCGATTCGAGGCATCGACGGCTATTTGCCGTGTCGCTATCGCGCTCCCGGGGGCCTGACAGGGCAGATAATTGTTGCCACCTGAGCAATTTCAAGCTAAAGCCTGATACCCATCCAGCGTCCCAAGCTCTTTATTCAGAAGAGAAGCGCAAGGACTTCACGCAAGGTCCCGACCACAATTTTCTTTGGAGTCTGCTGCGAGAAACGTAAAGGGTAGCCCGTCTGGCATTACGCGAAAGTTACCGGAAGATCAGTGTTTCGTGAATTTAGCAGCGTACGCCAGATTTTCAGGATTTTGCCCAGGCCACGAACAATTCCATTATTTAGCGATCTTCTTGCCGATGGATGCCGGTATGGCACTGTGTGCAGAGCGTGATTGGATTCTCTTCCGAATCGTTACCGGATCGCCTGCGAAACTCTCTGTGGTGGACTTCTAGGTTTGACATCGTGCCCCACGGCGCTGGTATCGGCGCTTTATACAGCTCATTCATGCTAAGTACGAAGAGGCGGCTGCAACGCCCAGTCTTTCGGCGGAGAGGTTAACACCTACACATTCACGCGCGATGTCTGTGGGCGGATAGCAAGTCAAAACATGATCGTGCAGCTTTGGCCGAGCGTACCATTTGTGGTTCTCAGGAAATCCAATTTGGAACCATCGGCCTATCGGCCAGTGGTTCGCTGTACTGTCGTAATCTTTTCTCTCGCTCTCAAGCGTTCAAACTGAATGGCATGCGACTCCCCCAGTCCATCATCCACTCTCTCTTCGTTCGAAGAATCCATTTTCTAACCATCAGCTTGGCGATCGTGCTTCTTGGCATAGTGCCCGAAAGCGCGGGCGCCGCTACCGCGCAACTCGTTTGCTCACCCGCTGAGCTTCGATTTGGCAGTGTCGTTGTTGGTCAGACCGAAACCTCCCTGGTCACCGTGACGAATACTGGACAGACGAGTGTGACGGTTTCGGGAGCCGTGGTGAGCAACCCTGAATTCAGCGCGTCCGGCTTGAGCCTGCCGCTGGTCTTGCTTGCCGGACAAAGTGTCGATGTGAGTGTCAGCTTCACTCCCACATCACTGAGCTGGACGTCAGGCACGCTCCACTTTTCCAGCAATGCCTCGAACTCTAACCTTAGGCTTGGGGTTGCGGGTGCCGGCGTGAGCAGCGAGGCCGTGACCGCCAGTCCCTCGATTGTTTCGTTTGGCCCAGTGGCGATGGGAACCAGTACCACCGTGCCTGTCGTACTTGAGAATGATCGTTCTTGGAAGGTGGCCCTCTTGCGAATCGAGACAACGGGCAGCAGCGAATTCTCGTTCAGCGGGCCTACCTTCCCTTTGAGTCTAGACCCAGGCCAAAGCGTTACGCTGAACGTTACCTTTGCTCCAAAATCGGCTGGTATGACCGGCGGTAGCCTGTTTGTTTATGGTGGCACGATGGCGGCTATACCGCTCACGGGTACGGGAACCACTTCGGGCCAGTTGACAGTAGCTCCGGTACCACTGAACTTCGGCGACGTGCCAGTGGGAACGACACAAACTCTGCCAATCACCATGAGTGCCGTTGGTGCAAGTGTCACAGTATCTTCTGCCGGCAGCAGCAGTTCTCAATTTGTCTTGAATGGAGCCTCCTTTCCCTTGACGATCGTTGCGGGCCAGAGAGTTTCCTTCAATGTCGCCTTCACACCAAAAAGCAGCGGGACCGTTTCTGGCTCCCTCTCATTTACTAGCAATGCGTCCAGCTCCGGGACGCTAGAATCACTCACCGGTATTGGCACAGCTAATGGCACAGCCGCGCAGTACAGCGTCAACCTCTCTTGGAATGCCAGTTCGGACGTGATGGGCTACAACATTTATCGCAGCACCGCCGCGAGCGGCACTTATTCCAAGATCAACTCGAGCGTGAACTCGAACACCGCGTATACCGATAGCACAGTCATCTCCGGGCAAACGTATTACTATGCCGCCACATCGGTGAACTCCAGCGGACAGGAGAGTAGCCTCTCAACGCCTCCGGTGGGGGCGGCTGTCCCTTAGCCGCCCTCTCCTTCAAGCAGCGAGATCGCCTGCGCCGTCCGAGGGGCTAGCGAGCCGCTTCGGCCATTCGGAGGTGTGGTTCCACCAGAGCGAGCAACTGCTCTTTCAAGAAAGGTCCGCTCGCCAGAAGGCCTGACAGAAGGGGGTCGTGGCGATTGGCGATCAAGTCGGTTTTCTCTAGTGTGCTGACAAATCCACCAGAGCTCTTCACCAGCGCTGCTCCCGCCACCACGTCCCACTCGTTCTTGGGAGTCAGGGTGAAGGTTACATCCGCCAGTCCAACCGAGACCAAAGCAAGCTTATAGGCGACTGAACCCATTGGGCGAATCGTGAAAGCAGCCTTCTCGAAAGGTTTCCACTCGCCGCGTTTGACCTCGCTGCGGCTCGCAAGAACCAGGGCACCCTCTAGGTTCGTCCGCTGACTAGGCTGAGAAGGCTTAGCATTGTAGGCAACGCCGGAATCAATCGATCCTAGGAAAGTTTCATCAGTTGCGGGGTTGTAAATTCCGCCCGCGACTGGTTTCCCGTTCTCCACGAATCCAATCGAGACGCAGAACTCGGGAATACCCTGCACAAATTCGCGGGTGCCGTCGAGAGGGTCGACCACCCAAATGCGCGATCGCTGCAGACGAATGGGATCGTCTACACTTTCTTCGGAAAGCCAGCCTTCCCCTTCGCGCAGAAGTTCTTTGTGTAGAACCGCGTCGAGCGCGCGATCTGCCTCCGTTACAGGATCGTGCCCGGCTTTGTGTTCGGCGGCGATCGATCCTGGAGTAAAATGCGCAAAAACGGCACGCGAGGCTTCCAGTGCGGCCTGAATGCGTTGCAATATTTGAGCGTAAGTATTTGAGTGCATAATCTGGCGTCTTCCTACGATGATCTTCTCTTGATGATCAAGCCATGAGCATGCGCGCGCCCGTTGCCAGCAGCACCGCGCAGAGAATCCGTCTGAGCCACGGAACTGGAACCCGCGTACTCAGGTAAGAGCCCAGCAGTCCACCTGGAACCGACCCC
>Ga0208686_1000305_pt1 | contig 26378 bp, 26 predicted proteins | sample June2015DPH_6_50_FD_184694 | JGI IMG/M metagenome (GOLD analysis project Ga0208686, IMG submission 184694) | Peatland microbial communities from SPRUCE experiment site at the Marcell Experimental Forest, Minnesota, USA - June2015DPH_6_40... | ecosystem: Environmental > Terrestrial > Soil >... | reverse complement strand
TTTGCTCGATGGATACTCCGTTATCCCGCTTTTTCATTTGCCGGTCGCGAGTGCGTTCAGTGCCCGCGTGCACGACTGGGAGCCGGGACGGCCGGGAGATTGGAACGAGTCAGGGATCTCGCTCGCGAATGCTTGGTTGACAGAGCAACGACTGGCAGATCGGCGGCCCGAGGCGGGCTCGCGATGAGCTTCCGCCAGAAGCTTCTTCTCTTGTTCGCGGCGACCGTATTGCTCTGCGTCGCAGTCATTTCGGCGTCCGTGTACAGCACCATCAGGCACTCGTTCGAACAGGCTGATCAAGAACGCGCCAATGCGGTCGCCGCTCAGTTCCGATCGGAGTTCCAGCGGCGGGGACTGGAAGTTGCACGCAAGGTCGAATCCGTCGCCGCCAGCGAAACCGTGCAGCGTATTGCTCTGGAGATGAATCGCGGCGCCGCAGACGCCGGCGAGCATGTAGGTGAGGCGCGCACATTAGCGAGTCAGCAGCAGCTCGATTTCCTGGAACTCGTCGACTTTCGCGGCACCATCCTCTCCTCCGCGCAGTGGCAAGCAAAATTTGGATATCCCGAAGCCGCAATTCCCCGAGCGACGATTCCCGAAGCGACGACTCCCGCAGCCCCAGCCGGAGCTTTTCTGAAACGCGAAGAACTGCCCAACGGCCCAACCCTAGGACTGTTTGCCGTGCGGGCGGGCCACGTCGGCGAGCAGCCTTTGTACGTGATTGGCGGCGAACGCCTCGACCAGGGCTTCCTCTCGACGCTCGAAATCCCCACCGGCACGCGCGTACTGCTTTATCAAAACCTGGACGCAAGATGGAATCCGAAGTCGCTGCTCGATTTGAACGGGCCGGCCGCGGGCGTCGACAAGATCGCTCCGCTGGTCGCAAAAGTGCGCGACACCATGCAGGAATTTCAGGGCGTGATCCGTTGGACGTCCGACGCCGCTGACGCCGAAGTTTTTCACGCCGTCCCGCTAACCGGACCCATCTTCACGGCAACCAATCAAATGTCGCCAAATCAGAGCGGCGCGAATCAGCAACTGATGGGCGTTCTGCTGGTCGGCAGTTCGCGGCGTCCGCTGATCGAATTGGAGCGGCAGATCGTCTCGACCGCCATGCTGGTCGGCGGCGTTGGAATTCTGGTGGCGGTGCTGGCCAGCCTGTGGTTTGCGGCTCGCGTCACGCGCCCAGTTGTGTCGCTGGCCGAGGCTGCCCGCCGGGTCGCCGCCGGCGATCTCGGCGCCAAGGTCGAGGTTGAATCAAGCGATGAACTGGGCGAACTGGCCGCGTCGTTCAACCGAATGACGGAAGATCTCATGCAGCAAAAAGACCGCACTCTGCAGGCCGAGCGCGTGGCCGCATGGCGCGAATTGGCGCGGCGATTGGCCCACGAACTGAAGAATCCACTTTTTCCCTTGCAGGTTACGGTTGAGAATCTCATGCGCGCGAAACAAAAATCACCGGAGATGTTCGAGGAAGTTTTTCAGGAAGGGACGGCGACCCTGCTGGCGGAAATCAACAATCTGAAAACCATCATCAGCCGCTTCAGCGAATTTTCAAAGATGCCACAGCCACAACGCCATCCGACCCAGGTGAACGATGTGGTGCGCTCGGTGCTGCGCGTTTTCCATGCGCAGCTACAGGAGAAAAATCAGATTGTCGTGCGCACCGAATTGGCCGACGCGTTGCCCGAAATTGCAGCCGATCCCGATCTGTTGCATCGTGCATTGCAGAACCTGGTGCTCAATGCGATCGATGCCATGCCGCAAGGTGGAGAGCTGACGATTCGCACTGCGGCTCTCGGCGATCACGTTGAGATCTCCGTCTCCGATGCCGGCTCCGGCCTGACCCCGGAAGAATGCGGACGATTGTTCACTCCGTATTACACGACCAAGCAGCATGGAACTGGACTCGGCCTTGCGATTGTGCAATCGGTGGTGAGCGATCACGGCGGCAAAATTTCCGTCGAGAGCACGAAAGAGCAGGGAACCACGTTTCGAATCGAACTACCGTGCAACGCACAGCCGTGGTATCCGAACCAGAATTAACAGGAGAAAACCGTGGCGCAAAAAGCGCACTTACTAATCGTAGACGACGAAGCCAACACCCTGGCGTCGCTGTCGCGGGCGTTTCGCCTGGAAGGCCACGAAGCCGCCGTCTGCGACAATGCAACCCGGGCGCTCGAGCTGGCCAAATCTCAATCTTTCGACTTGATTCTCTCCGACGTAGTGATGCCCGGCAAAGATGGCCTCGCGCTTCTCGAAGAACTCAAAGCGCAAGGCGTGCCGACTCCCGTCGTGATGATGTCGGGTCAGGCGCACATTGAAATGGCCGTCCGCGCCACGCGCCTCGGTGCACTCGACTTCCTGGAAAAACCAATCTCGACTGAAAAATTGCTGCTCACCGTGGAAAACGCACTGAAGCTCGGCCGCCTCGAACGCGAGAACCGCGACCTGGAGCGCCGCCTCGGCAAACATGAGATCGTCTGGAAAGGTGAGACCATGCGCCGCGTGATGGCGCAAGTGGAACGCGTAGCCGCCAGCGAAACCCGCGTCTGCATTCTCGGCGAAACCGGTACGGGGAAAGAACTCGTGGCGCGCACGCTGCATGAGCGCAGTCCACGATCAGGCGCTCCATTCGTCACGCTGAACTGCGCCGCGGTTCCGGCGGAGCTGATCGAATCCGAATTATTTGGCCACGAAAAGGGATCCTTCACCGGCGCCGCCGGCCGCCATCTCGGCAAGTTCGAGCAAGCCCAGCACGGCACCATCTTTCTCGATGAAATCGGCGACATGCCGCTCACCATGCAAGCCAAGCTGCTGCGCGTGCTCGAAGAAGGAGAGGTCGAGCGCATCGGCGGCGAGCGCGCCATCACCGTGGATGTGCGAGTCGTCGTCGCCACGCATCGCGACCTCGAAGCGCAAGTGCACGACGGCAAATTCCGGCAGGATTTATTTCACCGTGTGTTCGTCTTCCCATTGCGCCTGCCCCCGTTGCGCGAACGCCGCGAAGACATCCCGGCGCTGATCGAGCACTTTGCCCAGCAAGTGAGCATAACCAATGGATGGAAGCCCATGCGCTTCACGGCAGACGCGATGGCCGCGCTGCAAGAGCATCCATGGCCGGGCAATGTCCGCGAACTCAGAAACGCAGTCGAACGGCTGATGCTGCTGGCGACATCCGATGAGGTCACCTCCGAAACTGTGGCGCTCGCGCTGCCCGCTTCCCTGTCGGCGATAACGTCCGCGCCCGATTCTATATCGGCCGGTACCGGCCCGCTCGCCGACCGCGTGCGCGCCTTCGAAAAACAAACTATCCTGGCGGAGTTGAAACGCCATCACCACCAGATCTCAAACACGGCGCGCGCGCTCGGCCTGGAGCGATCGCATCTTTACAAGAAGGCCGAGCAGGTAGGAATTGATCTGAAAGCGGTGCGAAATGAAAGCGACAACTAATGGCAGCACTTGTGTATTCATGCGCGGCGTATTCACGTTGCTAGTGGCGCTCGCAACAATTAATAGTGGAGTAGGTCTGGCCGCAAATGCTCCTGCAGGCTGGCAAGTTCACCGCAGCGCCGACCATGGGTTCGTTCTAACGTATCCGCCGGATTTCAAGTTCTACTCCGATCTCCAGGAAGCTCAAAAATCCTATATACCAATATGCGGGCCTGAAAGCGTCGCGTGTTTTGAATACAACGGGACTGCCTACGAAGGAACAAATTTCGAAGCGGCTGGCCTGTCGGTGAACATCCTCCGCAAGGCTCGAACGGAAGAGGAGTGCAACAAAATCGATACAGGTCAATATCCTATCAAGAGGGCCGTCATAAACGGCATCCCTTTTCATTACGGGGAAACCGGGGGCGCGGCGACAGGTCATGTCATCGGTGGCCCAGCTTACCGTACCTTTCATGAACACGTCTGTTTTGAGGCCGCGCTGCTTATTACTGCGACGGGCATCGGCGTCTATGACCCCGGAACTGTAAAAGAATTCAACTCAGCCAAACTAGAAAAGCAGCTCGACAGAATGCTTCACACTTTTCGCTTTGTCCGACGCACCTCTGATTAGCCTGCATCGAAGTGATATGTATCCTCCGTTTGCAATTTCTATCCCCGCCAGACGACAATCGCATCGTGCCCAGTACTAGCTTTTATCAGGACCCCCAAACTGTCAGCCCCTTCCGCCCCGGCGCGCTGGTGATCGCGACGTTGACCAATCCGCGCGAAAAATTCTGGGGCGCGATCCTCCATCTTGCCGCCGAAGGCCTCAGCCTGCGCGGTGTCGATGTCGCTTCTTTCGACGATCTCGCCTTGCAGATCAAGAGCGGCGAGCCCTTCACCTCCGGCGTCGTCTTCTTTCCCATGCACCGCGTGGAACGCATGGAACTCGATCTTCCGGAGGGAAACCTGCTCTCGCTCGCCCAGCGCTTCGCCGAAAAAACGGGACAGGATCCCGCCCCGCTCCTGGCGAGCGAGTTTCTCGCGAACTCTGGAAGATATGGCGGAGGAAAAGCCGAGGGAGAAAAATAGCGGTGAACTTCCGGCAGATTCTGACTGCGCCCAACCAGCTCACCCTGCTGCGCATGATTTTTCTTCCCTTCATTGTCATCAACGTGGTCAAGCACGATTTCAAATGGGCGCTGGCGCTATTCATTCTTGCCGGAATGAGCGATGGCCTCGATGGCCTGCTGGCGCGCACCCTGCATCAGCAAACGATGCTCGGTCAGTATCTCGACCCGATCGCGGACAAGTTACTGATGAGCACCATGTTTCTTGTGCTGTCGATCGAGCAGATGATTCCCTGGAAATATACGATCGTGGTATTCAGCCGCGACATCTCCATCCTGCTGATCAGCGGCGTGCTGTTCATGATTGCCGGCCTGCGCGATTTTCGTCCCAGCATCTTCGGCAAGGCCAACACCTTCGCACAAGTGGCCGCGATTTTCTTCGTGCTGCTGCTGCTGATCGAGCCCGCACGCTGGGTCTCGATTGCCTGCACCACCTTTCTGCGCGCCACCTTTATCTTCACCATCGTCTCCGCCGTGCACTACGCATTTCTGGTGCAGCACCGGCTTCATGCGCCCGCGCCAACACCCGCACTGGAACCTTGATGATCGCCCCGAAGAATGATCGCCGCGAAGAATGATCGCCCTGAATCAGGCGCCCCATCGCGCCGTCCACTCCCTGAAACAAAAATATTTGCTTCTGATTTATTCGCCGATCCGGTTTTGGCATCAAAAGGAGCATAGAGCCCTGCAATGTGCGCGCTTTCAGAATTTATGCATCGGCTTTACCTAAGTCTTTACACGGAGTTCCAAATCAGGTCCAATAGCTTGGACTAATATCTCCTAGTTAGGACAGCAACGAATGCGCCGAGCGGAATCTTCAAACGAATGTGTTGATGCAGAAGCACCAACCACAGCTCCGGTAGACGTTCGCCTGCTCGAGAGTAGCTACTCGGATAAGCGTGCCGGGTTTCGAACGCTCTTTCTGATGGTGATGGCGGCGCTGGCAATTCGACTCATCGTCATGGGCTTCGTCTATACCGAACAGCTCCTTCCCATGCATGACCACTTCAAGTTTGGCTTCGAAACCGGGAGAATTGCACGCTCAATCGTACAGGGCGAGGGCTTCAGCAGTCCCCTGTTCGAGAAGACCGGACCGACTGCGTGGATGACACCCGTCTATCCCTATATCGTCGCTGGATTTTTCAAAGTTTTTGGTGTCTACACCAAGCCGGCCGCGTTGGCGGTTCTCTCGTTCAACGCCCTGACGTCCGCCTTGACCTGCCTCCCCATCTTTTTTTTCGCGCGCAAGAGCTTCGGTACCTATGTGGCCAAGTGGGCAGCCTGGACATGGGCTTTCTTCCCCTATGCCATCTATTTCCCGCTCGACCGGATTTGGGAGACCTGGCTCGCCACGCTGCTCTTCAGCTTACTTTTTCTGATTGCACTGAAGTTGGAAGATACAGATCGGATTTCGGCATGGGTGGGTACAGGACTGCTCTGGGGTCTGGCCGCGCTAACCAGCGCCACCGTACTTTCGGTTCTGCCGTTCCTGCAAGCGCGAATTTCATATCTTAGGCATAAGCAGAGGCGCCGCTGGCTCGCGCCGAATGTGGCTTTGGGGCTCGCCTTAGTAGTCGTAGTTAGTCCCTGGGCTGTGCGAAATTGGCGCACCTTCCATACTTTCATCCCCTTTCGCGGCAATATGGGATTAGTGCTCCGATTGGGTACAAAGGGCACCACCGATTACTGGGAGCCGTCTGAGCTGGGCCCTTGGCAGAATGCCGCGGAAGTGCAGGAGTTCCAGCGCGATGGTGAGCTGAAGTATATGGCCAACAAGAAGGCTCAGGCCATCAGCTTCATCAAGACTCATCCCGGATGGTATGCATGGACAACTTTGCGAAGGGTGTTTTTTATTTGGACCGGATACTGGAGTCTGCAGCCTTGGTACTTGCAACTGGAGCACTGGGACCCAGCCAATATTGTCTTTAGTTCCACATTCACTATCCTGGCGCTGGTGGGCCTGCGAAGAGCCTGGGTCAGACACGTTGACGCGGCGATGTCTTACACCATCATGCTGGTGGTATTTCCGCTCATCTACTACATTACGAGTCCCGAATTTTACTATCGACGGCCACTCGACCCGATCATGGTTGTTCTTGCGGTTTATGCCTTAATTCCGTCTCGTCGACTCGATAAGCTTCCAACAGTTGAGGATCGGCTCCGGGTGAGCGACTACGACGCGCTGGAACCTGAAATGGCGGAACAGGTTTAGCGATCCAAAATGCGGTCCGGACCGGCTCCTTACTTCCATCCACTCGATGGCAACCACATTCGGGGTCGCAGCCCGACACCACTACCACCTGTCATTGATCTTTGATCTTTGTCCTTCGTGGCAATTCGTGGTAAAGTATCGGTCGCCAGTCAGAGGGGGCTTTGGAGGCTACCATGCCTTGCTACACTTTCTGGCGGAGCGTTCGCGGTGCTAAGCCGCTGGTTTTTGGTCGCGTTCCCCCGTGCGATACGCGGGTTTTCCGCCCCTTCCGCCGAAGCACGTTCACTTGTATCGTCGTTGCGATTTTTCTTGTCCTGCTTTGCCTTTCCTCGGCCTTCGGCCAGACCCCCGTCTTGACCCAGCATTACGACAATTCCCGCACTGGTCAAAATACGACTGAGCTGACTTTGTCACCTGCCAACGTCAATCCCGTGCAATTCGGCAAACTGTTCACCCAAACTCTGGATGGACAAATGCCTGCCCAGCCGCTTTATGTTCCGGGGGTTTTCATTCCAACATTGAACGCCACCCACAACGTCGTCTACGTCGCTACCATGCACGACAGCGTTTACGCCTTCGATGCCGACAACAATCAGGGCAGCAATGCATCGCCTCTCTGGTATGTGAATTTTCTCGATCCCGCGAATGGAGTCACTAGTGTTCCGACTGCGGATGAGTTCTGCCACAGCGAATACACGGAGTTCGGCATCCAGGGCACGCCGGTTATCGACACCACCCAGAATGCCATTTTTGTGCTGGCCGTGACCAAGGAGAATGGCACCTATGTCCACAGGCTCCACGCCTTGGATCTGGGCACGGGCGCGGAACTATTCGGCGGTCCCGTCGTTGTCACTGCCTCAGTCACCATCGACAATCAGCTTTACACCTTCATCGACAAATACCAGCAGCAACGGGCCGGGCTCTTGTTGCAGGACGGCGTTGTCTACATCGGCTTTGGCAGCCCCGGCTGTAACGTCAAGACCGAAAATGGCTGGGTCATGGCCTACGACGAGACCACGCTCCAGCAGGTCGGAGTATTCGACGCTTCCCCTGGAGTTGACGCTTCGGCGGTCTGGTTGTCGGGTGCAGGACTGGCTGGAGATGGAGCTGGAAACGTCTATGCCAATACCGGAGACGGTCTGTTCGATGCAAACAACGGTGGACCCCACTATGGAGATACCCTCCTTAAGTTCAACCAGGGCAATGGCGTCCTGAACCTGGTGGACTACTTCACTCCATGGAACCAAAAGTATCTGCAGGTTAACGACCTCGACGTTAGTGCCGGCGGGATTATCCTTCTGCCTGATGTGCCCGAGGGTAATTTCGTGATCACGATTGACAAGAACGGAACGCTCTACTTGGTCAACCAGAACGATATGGGCCAGTACAATCCCAATGGCGACTTCCAGATTCCTCAAGAGCTGGACGTTCCCATAGCCACAGGTGCAGAGGTCCACGCCGGACTGACCTACTGGAATAACAACCTGTATGTCGAGGCCTTCACAACCCCGGTCATGGCATATTCGTTTACCAATGGCCAGCTTTCTTTGACGCCGACCTCGCAGACCCCAAGAGTGGATGCGAATCCGCAGGGGGGCATTGTTTCCTCAAATGGCCAGACTGATGCAATATTCTGGTACGTCTCGGTTCTCACCAGCCACCTTTTTGCTTTCGACGCCACCAATCTTGCGAACGAGTTTTACGACAGCTCGATGGCAGGTTCTCGCGATAGATTCGGTCCGGTGGTTCATTTCGAGATGCCGATCGTGGCCGATGGCAGGGTGTACGTCAACGGCACGACCCAGCTAACCGTCTTTGGCCTGTTGCCTGCGTTCACAGCAGCGGCGGGCAACAACCAGACCGGAGTCGAAGCGACAACGCTGCCTGTCCCTTTGCAGGCCTCGCTTCAGGATCCCTACTCCGGCAACCCCATTCAAACTCCCGGCATTTCCGTGACTTTCAGCGCCAGCAGCAAGGGTGGGTCGTTCTCGAACCCAGTTGCCATTACCGACGACACGGGGACCGCCACTACGTCCTATACTCTGCCCGATAAACCCGGGACCTATACGATTACAGCATCCAGCCTCGGATATGCCAGCGCGACTTTCGTAGAAACGGCAACCTCGACCGGTCCCGCGACACTGTCGATCTCCTCGGGAAATAAGCAAGAGACACCGGTGACAACCCAGTTGCCTCTGCCACTGAATGTCAAGGTTAAAGACCTGGCGGGTAACCCACTCGACGGAATCCAGGTGAGTTTCTCTGACGGAGGAGTCGGCGGAACATTCTCGGCGCCAACCGCAACCACAAACTCTTCAGGTATTGCGAGCACCACCTACATGGCTGGAACGCAAGCGGGCGTCATCGCGATTACCGCCTCCGTCACGGGAATAGCTCCTGTGGTTTTCAAAGAGACTGTGCTGGCCGGGCCCGAAGCCACCCTCAACATATATTCAGGCAACAACCAGACCGTCAAACCGGGAGCTAAGGAGGCAAAGGAACTGGAGGTTCTTGTCCAGGACCAGTATGGCAATCCCGCCTCCGGGAATTCAGTGACCTACGACGACGGAGGCGCCGGAGGCAGCTTTTCGATGAACCCAGCGACCACCAATTCGAAGGGAATCGCCGAAACACGCTATACGGCCCCGCTGACAGCCGGAACCGTAACCATCACGGCATCGTCAGGCAGCCTTAGCCCGGTCATATTCACGGTTAACGTTAACTAAGAGCGGCGGGGAAGAGTCTATTTTCTCTCCCCGCACCCTATTTGACCCCTTTTCCAGCGCGCCCCTAGAATGAAGAGTTCGTACTCCGCACGCGAACTCATCCATGACTCTGCGTCCCTATGCCACTGCGCCTCTATAACACTCTCTCCGGGAAGATCGAAGACTTCCATCCGATCGACGGCAACCGCGTCCGCATGTATGCCTGCGGGCCGACCGTTTATGACTACGGCCACATCGGCAATTTCCGTACATTCATCGCCGTCGATCTTCTCTATCGCTTTCTGCGCCAGAGTGGATACGACGTCCGCTACGTCATGAATATCACCGACGTCGACGACAAGATCATTCGCAACTCCGCGCGCGACGGCGTCACCGTGCAGCAGTACACCGCGAAGTTCACCCAGGCCTTTCTGGAAGATTCGGCCACCTTGAACATTGAGCGGCCGATTCTGGTGCGCGCCACCGAACACATCCAACAGATGGCCGACTTCATTGCCGAACTGGCGAAGAAAGGCTTCGCGTACCGCACCGAAGACGGTTCGTACTATTTCAGCATTGCGAAATTCCCCGAATACGGCAAGCTCTCGAAAAAAGATTTTGCCGGCATGACTGACGGCGCGCGCGTCGACGTGGACGAATACGAAAAAGACAGCGCCCGCGACTTCGCCCTCTGGAAAGCTCCCAAGCCCGGCGAAGCCTCATGGGATACATCGATCGGGCCGGGGCGTCCGGGCTGGCATATCGAATGCTCGGTGATGTCGATGGAGGAGCTAGGCCCCAGCTTCGACCTGCACGCCGGCGGCGAAGATTTGATTTTCCCGCATCACGAAAACGAAATCGCGCAGTCGGAATCACTCACCGGAAAGCAATTTGCACGCTATTGGTTTCATGCGCGGTTTCTGCTGGTCGAGGGCCAGAAGATGTCAAAGAGTCTCGGAAACTTCTTCACCATCCGGGATCTGGTGCTGCGCGGACACAAGCCGTCATCGATCCGCTGGCTGCTGACGCAGGTGCCCTATCGCAATCAGCTGAACTTTACTTTTGATGGCTTGAAGTCCGCAGCCAGTTCGGTGGAGAAACTGCGCAACTTCCGTTTCCGCCTGACAAGCACCCAGTTCCCCGCCGGCGCGACCGCAGCCATGGCGCAACTGGCCGACGAGACCATCGCAAGAATGAAGAGCGCCCTCGACGACGATCTGAACACCGCCGAGGCACAGGCCGCCATGTTCGACATGCTGCGCAAAACCAACACCGCGCTCGATGCGGCGGAGGCTGGCCAGAACAACGTTCGGCAGGACGACGTGAAACCGCTGCTCGGTGCGCTCGAAAAGTTCGACGAGATATTCGGCGTGCTGAAAGATGACGACCAGCCCAAGATGAAGGCGATCCTCGACTGGGCCCGCGCCGAAGGCAGAGAGAAAGAAAAAGAAATCAGTCCCGAACTGCTGGAGATCGCCGGCTCCGCGCAACTCGCCGACGAACAAGTGAATCAAAAGCTTGCCGAAATGGAAGCGGCAAGAAAAGCGCGAAACTTCACAGCCTCCGACGCCCTGCGCGCCGAACTGACCGCTGAGGGCATCATCGTAGAGAACACAAAAGATGGCGTACGGTGGAGAAGAAAATAAGTATCCTGATTTCAAGTGTCATCCTGAGCGAAGCGAAGGACCTATGTATCTGCTCGCAGCGTCGGAATACCATAGGTCCTTCGCTTCGCTCAGGATGACAGACTTTGTAGCGTTTACAAGAAACCATGCTCTCTCTCGACGAATATCTTCGCGAAGCCGAACGCGCCCACGGCCATCTCTGCGCCGGCCAGGTGCTAGGCGTGCGCCTCGCCATGTTGGGGCTCGAAAAGCTGGGCATCGAAGACCCGCGCGGTAACAAAGAAGATCGCAAGCGTCTGGTCACCTTCGTAGAAATCGACCGCTGCGCCACCGACGCCATCTCCCTGGTCACCGGATGCCGTCTCGGAAAGCGCGCCCTGAAATTTCGCGACTGGGGAAAGATGGCCGCAACCTTCGTAGATCTAGGAACAATGGATCCGGGAATAAAAGACATGAGTACCGGCAAAGCCATCCGCATCGCCGCAAAAGAATCGTCAAAAGCGCTGGCGCGCTCGATGCATCCCGAAATCGAAAGCAAGAACCAGCAGCAGATGCTCGCCTACCGCGAGATGGCGGAAGACGACTTATTCACCAAGCAATGGGTGAAGGTCGAACTGCCCGCGGAAGAGTTCCCAGGATACAAGGGCGAGCGCATCGTCTGCGCCGACTGCGGAGAAGGCATCAATTTCCGCCGCGAAGTGTTCTGCGACGGACGGGTCTTATGCCAGGCCTGCGCAGGCGAGCGCTACTACGAAATCATCTAGAAGACAGCTCGCTTCGCTCGCGGACAGACGAGGGCGTCTGTCCCTACGTGATTCTCGCCTGCTCATACACATGCGCCACTCGCAGCAGCGTAGCCTCGTCAAAGTGCCTTCCAAACAACTGCAGCCCAATCGGCAGCTTCTCGTGATTCAGGCCGCAAGGAACCGAAATCCCCGGAATGCCCGCGAGATTCGCAGTTACGGTGTAGATATCAGCGAGATACATGGCCAGCGGATCATTTACCTTCTCGCCTAACTTGAAAGCAGGTGTCGGACAAGTCGGCGCCGCGATCACATCGACTTTCTTGAAAGCCTCATCGAAGTCGCGCGTAAGCAGCGTTCGCACCTTCTGCGCCTTCAGATAGTAAGCGTCATAGTAACCAGCGCTCAGCGCGTAAGTACCGAGCATGATGCGGCGCTTGACTTCCATCCCGAATCCGCCGTCACGGGTCAAGCGGTACATCTGAGAAAGACTGTCCTGAGAACGATTGGCCACCTTGGCCCGGAAGCCATAGCGCACCCCGTCATAGCGCGCCAGATTCGACGACGCTTCCGCCGTGGCCACAATGTAGTAAGTCGGAATCGCATACTCGGTGTGCGGCAAACTCACCGGCACAACTTCGCATCCGAGCTCAGCCAGCTTTTGAATCGCAGCCTCAACCGCCGCACGCACCTCGGGATCGAGCCCCGCGCCGAAGTATTCTTTCGCGACGCCGATTTTCAACGCTTCGCCCGAACCTCGCACTGGCTTCTCGAGTTCCGCCACATAATCTGGAACGGGCACCTCGGCAGACGTCGAGTCCATAGGATCGCGACCCGCAATCGTGCGCAGCACAACCGCAACTTCCTTCACCGTTTTCGCAAACGGTCCGATGTGATCGAGCGACGACGCAAAAGCAATCAGCCCATACCGCGACACGCGGCCATACGTTGGCTTCAAGCCGACGACGCCACAAAACGACGCAGGCTGGCGAATCGATCCCCCGGTATCGGAGCCGAGCGTCGCCACCGCCATCTCCGCCGCCACCGCCGCCGCCGATCCGCCCGACGATCCACCCGGCACGCGGCTCTTGTCGCGCGGATTGTGCACGGGGTGATAGGCCGAGTTCTCCGTGGACGAGCCCATGGCAAACTCATCGCAATTAAGCTTGCCGAGAATCACCGCACCCGCCGCTTCCAGGCGGGCGACCGCCGTGCAGTCATACGGCGGAATAAAATTGTCTAGAATTTTCGAACCAGCGGTAGTGCGCACGCCGCGCGTCACCATGACGTCCTTAATTGCAACCGGAACTCCCGCAAGCGGCGGCAACGGCAGGCCCTCCGCGGCCATCTGGTCAATCCGCCCGGCCTGCGTCAGCGCCCGCTCTTCGCAAAGAGTGAGAAATGCGCCAATCTCGGGATCTTCCCGCCGGATGCGGGTGTAGAAATCCCGAGCCATGGCAGTCGCTGTCGTCCTCTGCTCTGCAATCTCGCTCCGAATGTCATCAATCGTCATGTCTCGGTAATCGTGCTCAATAATCAATGCAGGCATCTGGCTCTTTCGCTATCTCTCAATCACCTTCGGAACCTCGAAGAACGTCCCGTCAGTGTCCGGAGCATTTTTCAAGGCGGCATCGTGCGGCAGCGATTTCCTCAGCCCGTCCTTCACATCTTCGCGGATGGCGAACGCAAAGCGGTCGCTTCCCTGCCGCGACTCGTCGTTGTTCTTGCCGTAGCGATCCGAAACTTGAGCCATGGGCGCCACTTTGCCAGTCTCCAGCTCGCTGAGCCGTTCGACATATTCAAGGATGGAGTTCAAATCGCGAAGCATGCGAACTCGCTCTTCCTCCGTCAACTCGAGGTTCGCCAAGTCGGCCACATAAGCAACGTCTTTGTCAGTAACGTTCACGATTTCACTTTCATGCCTTAAACTTTTACACTTTAACCACGAACTCAATCCGCTTCACCGAGGTAGCCGAAAATTTATTGATCAGGGCCACGTACCGCGGCGCCAGGTTGGCCAGTTCTCGCCGCCATCCCGCGTCAGCAACTTCCACTTGCAGAATGCCGTCGGAAAAACTCAGCGCCCGAGTGCGATCGGCCACCGCACTGCCGCATGCAACCGGCCAGGCCAGCAACGCGCTTTCGCCTGCCGGCGCGCGATGAAGGGCTTTAGCGATGACGGTTTCGAGACCGGCGGAAGCACGGTTCAAGGCTAGACCTCGGAGTTAGAGTTCCGAATGCGTTGGGAACGAGATCGATTGTAGCATCCGAAATGCGGTCTCTTTCTGAGTCGCTAGGTCGCAGCCGCCGCGGCCTTGGCGCGTTTTTTTGCGAGCTTGCGCAGGTGCGCCGCCGAATACAGACTTCTCCGGCAACGCGCCGCACCGCATAAACAGGGCGCGTCATCCTCGCCATCGTAGAGATTGTAGTCGTAAGTCAACTCTTCTCCAGCCGCAATATCGCGCAGCGCGATGATCCACATCTTGCCCCGGATCTGATCGGTCTCGCAGTTCGGTTGGCAGGAATGATTGACGAACGCGGCCACACCGAACCCGTCAATTATGCGTTTGCCGCCGTCCAGGCCGAACAGATAAGTGTTCGGAAAGTCGTCGTAGAGATCGTCGGCCTGTTCATAGGTGAGGCACTCGCCCACGTATTCTATGATCAGCGTCCCTTTGCGGATCGGCCGCGTGGTATAGCAACCATAAGAGTGAATGCGAGACTGGCGAAGGATGAGCGTCATAGACCGTCCTTTATCTTTAGCACATGAGGCACCGGAGAATGCAAGTACCAGTGTGTGAGTTGGTGGCTCTCCACTCTTGGTTTGCGGATGTTAGAACTCAGCCAGTCGCTGGGAGATTTTCCTGAGAGCCGAGAACTGACAGCTGAGAGCTAATCTCGAAACCTGCTAATATTCTCACCCGGAGACTCTCACACTATGGCTCAACAGCATCCACCGCGCTTCCTGAAGATTGTCGACGATGCCAGGCAGCGCGTCCGCGAAACTAACGTTGACGAAGTGAAGGCCCGGCTCGATCGCGGCGACAAATTTGTCCTGGTCGACGTGCGGGAAGACCGCGAATTCGACGCCGACCACCTGCCCGGAGCCGTCCACCTGGGCAAGGGCATCATCGAGCGCGATATCGAGGGCAAGTATCCCGACTTGAAAACCGAGCTCGTCCTCTATTGTGGCGGAGGTTTCCGCTCCGCGTTGGCCGCCGATAACCTGCAAAAAATGGGATACACCAACGTCATATCCATGGATGGCGGAATCCGCGATTGGCGTCAAAGGGGCTACCCGCTGGAGAAATGACAGTGGATGCGCCGCGCGCACCTGCCGGGCTTCGTCCCGCTTGGACGGGCAAGGGCGCCCGTCCCCACACGAGCTTGGAGGTTCGGCAGTTTGCATACCGCCCGCTTCTCTGAAAAAATACGGTGATACCGTGGGGTTCCCTGGATGTCTCAAATTGGAAGCTTTGCGCTACTGCTGGCGCTCGGCCTGAGTGCGTATTCTTTCCTGGCAGGCTTTGTGGCCTTGTTCCGTCGGGATGCCGCTTCGGCTCGTCTCGGCGAGACCGCCCGCCGCGCCGGAATCGCAACTTTCGCCGCCGTGCTGCTGGCCGGCATCGTTCTCGTATTGGCCGCCTTCAACGACGACTTTTCGATCGCCTACATCTTCCATCACAGCAACCGCGACTTGCCCGCCGCCTACAAGTTCGCCGTGCTGTGGTCGGGTCAGGAAGGTTCGCTGCTCTTCTGGTCGCTGCTCCTGGCCGGCTACGGATTCGTTCTTCGCCTGCGCTACAAAACCGATCAGCGGCTGTTTGCCTATGCCTCGGTGATCATCGCGTCGGTGCAGGTTTTCTTTCTGCTGATTTTGAATTTTGCTGCCCACCCGTTCGCCATCATGCAGGGCGCGCTCCCCGCCGATGGCACCGGGTTGAACCCTCTCCTGCAATATCCCGAGATGGTCATCCATCCGCCCATGCTGTATCTCGGATACGTCGGCTTCACCGTTCCCTTCGCCTTCGCACTAGGCGCGCTCATCATGAAGTATCCCGGCGATAAATGGATTCACATCACCCGCCGCTGGACCATGGTCACCTGGTGCTTCCTGACCATAGGCGTTTTCCTCGGCGCGCACTGGGCTTACGCTGTCCTCGGATGGGGCGGTTACTGGGGATGGGACCCCGTGGAAAATGCCTCGCTCATGCCCTGGCTCACCGGCACAGCGTTCCTGCATTCCGTCATGATGCAGGAAAAACGCGGCATGTTGAAAGTCTGGAACATGGCGCTCATCTTCGCGACCTTCCTGCTTTCGATGCTCGGAACATTTCTCACGCGCTCAGGAGTGATCAGTTCGGTGCACGCTTTCGCGCAATCCTCGATCGGCACCTGGTTCCTGGTCTTCATCGGATTGACCCTCGCCGTTTGCAGCTTTTTCCTGGTGGCGAACCGATCGTATCTCAAGAGCGAACACAAGCTGGAATCGCTGGTTTCACGCGAATCCAGTTTCCTGTTCAACAATCTTCTCTTACTGGTCGTCTGCTTCACCATCCTGTGGGGCACGTTTTTCCCGATCCTTTCGGAATTCGTGCAAGGACACAAAGTCACGGTGGGGCCGCCGTTTTTCAATCGCGTTGCCATTCCGGTGGCCCTGCTGCTCCTGTTGCTAACCGCCGTCGGACCGCTGCTCGCCTGGCGTAAGACCTCTGTCGAAAGCCTCAAGCGGAATTTCCTGTTCCCAGCGATTGGCTCGCTCGCAGTCGGCGGCATGATGATCTTGTTCGGCATACGTCCCTGGGAGGATCCCTCGTATTTTTATGCCACCATGGCCGCCATTCTTTCGGCGCTCGTGATTTTCACCGTCATTTCCGAGTTTCTCCGCGGAGGCCGCGTCATTGCCGGCAAGAGCGGGCAAAATTTGTTCGCCGCCATGGTTCACCTCTGCCACAGAAACACGCGCCGCTACGGCGGATACATCGTCCACTTCGGCGTCGCCCTGGTCATCATTGGAATCCTCGGCACGCCTTTCAACAAAGAAGTTGAAAAAGAAATGGCCTTCGGCGACAAAATTAACATCGGCCCCTACACTCTGGTCTGTCAGTCCTACACCCAGGACGACAATCCCAATTATGCGAACGAGTGGGCGATCATCAACGTCTTCCGCGGCGGCAAGCAGATTACAACTATGTATCCCGAGCGCCGCTTCTACAAAGCCAGCCAACAGCCGCAGACGCTGCCGCGCATTTACCCCAGCTTCCGCGAAGATTTATTTCTGGTGACGGATGTCTATCTGGTTTATGAAGGCAAGAACGAGACCACCGGCCGTCCCATCATCAAAGCGCACCTAAATCCGCTAGTCCCGTGGATCTGGATCGGCCTGATCATCATGGTCTTCGGCACCATCGTAGCGCTGGTGCCGAATGCCGCCGCCGTGCAGGTGGCGGCGACCGCGCCGGTTCGCACTCCGGCGCAGGTGGGAGCAGGTGACTGAGATGAAATCCTCGACCTTTATCGTAGATTGTCATCCTGAGCGAAGCGAAGGACCTGCTTTTTGCCGCAAGAGGAGAAACTCTCTGCATCGCTGGCTGCAGGCCGCCACTCTCGCCGTTGCGGTAGTGGTGTTCATGGGCGCCGACGACGACAGCGCGCGTTTCAAAGACCTCGGCCATCGCATGATGTGCACCTGCGGATGCGGCCAGATTTTGCTCGAATGCAATCACGTAGGCTGCCAGTCGTCCGACAAGATGCGCGACGAACTGCAAGCCGCGCTCGACAAGGGCGGCAGTAATAACGACGACCTGATCCTGCAAGGCTTCGTGCAGGAATACGGACCGACCGTAATCGCCGCGCCCACCACCACGGGATTCAATCGCGTGGCCTGGATCATGCCCTTCTTAGTCCTAGCACTCGGCATAGCCTTCGCGGTTCATATCGTGCGCTCGTGGAAGAATCGGCCCGAACCGGCCCTGGCCGATGGCATAGTCATCCCGCGCGGCAGCGAACTCGACGAGTTCCGCCGCAAAGCAAGAAGAGAGACCGACCTATGATGAAAAAGTATGGCGCGGACACTCCTGTCCGCGAAAAGCCGCGATCGAATAACTATGCTGGGGGAAAGGAGCCAGCCCGATGACTATTTTCGTCTGCGCCGTCTTCACCCTAGCCTGTCTCTACTACGTTTTCTTCTTTCCCGGCGAAGTCTACGCCGGAGAAGAAAAGACGCGGCTCAGCTATCTGCGCGAGCGCAAAGAAGCGGTCTACGAAAACCTGCGCGACCTGAATTTCGAATACAAAGCCGGCAAAGTCCCTGACACGGATTATCAATCCATGCGCACCTCACTCGAAGAAGAAGCAGCCGCGCTCATGGCGGAGATCGCGCGACTGGAGCAGGCTGCGGGACAGGTAGTGTAAGTTTTCTGCTGATTTCCTTCGGCGCGGGTTAAAATAAAACTTCCATGAGCCTAAACACCATCAAAGAGATTGAACGCGCCATCGGAGCGCTCGCGCCGCACGAAATCGAGGAATTGTACGCGTGGCTGGAGCAACACTGCCCTCCGCCGATCGACACTCGCGTCCAATCCGATCTTGCCGCCGGGCGCCTCGACACCGCCATCCAGCGCGCCTTGGACGACGAAAAGAACGGCCGCACGCAGCCGCTCTAGCACCCAATGCAGCATCGCGCCACCTCCGATTTTTGGCGGCAATACGATGACCTCCCGCAAGAAGTGCGCGCCCGCGCCGACAAACAGTTTTCATTGCTGAAAGCAAATTCGCAGCATCCTTCATTACAATTCAAGAAAGTGGGGGAGCGCCACGGCCGGGAAATATGGTCCGCCCGCGTAACATTGAACCATCGCGCGCTTGCCATCAAACGGGCCGATGGATATTTGTGGTTCTGGATTGGCGACCACAAGGCCTATGAAGCACTGATTTCTTAGCGCTACTGCGTCTCGCAAAGGGATCTGCGGCAGCAAGGAGTTCTTTTGACCAAACTCGCAAAGTCCGCCCTTCTACTCATCATCCTCTCGCTAACCCTAGCCTCGGCCGCCGCCCAGACCCTGACCGGCACCGTAACCAACGGCACCACCAACAAGCCCGCCGCAGGCGATGAAGTCATTCTCATCAACCTCGCCAACGGCATGGACGTGGCCGGCAGCACCAAGGCCGACAGCAACGGAAAATTCAGCTTCAAGCTAACGGGCGGCCCCGGGCCTCACCTCATCCGTGCCATCCATCAGGGAGTCACCTATCATCGAATGACCCCTCCCGGCGTCAACACAGCCGACGTGAACGTCTACGACGTTGCGACCAAAGTCGCCGAACTCGGCGTCACCGCCGACGTCATCCGCTTCCAGGCCGACAGCGGATCGATGCAAGGCGTGCGTCTGTTCGTCGTCAATAACACGTCCTCTCCCGCAAAAACGCAGATGAACGATCACAACTTCGAGTTCTATCTGCCCGCTGGCGCGAAGGTTGAACAAGTACAAGCCCGCTCCCCTAACGGCCAGCCGATCAGCGCCGAAGCCTCGCCCCAAGCCGAGAAAAATCGCTACGCAATCAACTTCCCGCTTCGTCCCGGAGAAACACAGTTCCAGGTGGAATTCACTCTCCCCTACACCGGCGAGATCAAGATCGATCCCAAGCCGCTCTATCCCGCCGCGCACCTGGTCATCGTTCTTCCCAAGACCATGCAGTTCACGGCTGCGAATCCGCCCAGCTATCAGTCCATGCAGGATCCCACCCAGGGCGACAGCCAGGTAGAAGTAGCGCAGCAGACCAAGCCCGGCCAGCCGCTCGGCTTCACGCTGCGCGGCAATGGAGTCATCACCGAGCCGCCCGGAGAGACCGCCTCGGGAGCAGCCCAACAACAGGATCAGCAGCCACCTCAAGGACGCGATAATCGTTCTGGTGCTAATGCTAATGCTAACGACAATCGTCCCGGCGGAGGACTCGGCGTGCCCATAGACGCGCCCGACGCTCTACAGCAATATCGCTGGCCGATCCTCGGCGGATTCGCCGTGCTGCTCGCCATCGGCGGATGGGTGGTTACGAAACGGCAGCCCGCAACTTCACTGGCGACATCCCCCGCAAAACTGGGATCGGCGCCAAGCGACCACCGCGCAGCCGTCCATCCAACCCCGCCAATCACGACGCCCGCGACAGCCGCAGCCAGCACGCCAGCCGCAAAATCGTCGATGCTTCTGGAGGCGCTGAAAGAAGAAATGTTTCAGCTCGAAGTAGAAAAAAAACAAGGCAAAATCACGCCCGAGGATTACGAAAAAGCCAAAGCCGCCTTAGACCAAACGCTGGAAAGAGCACTGAAGCGGCAGGCTAGCGGATAAGGTCGTGGAGAGACATGCGCCCGCGCAGCCGGCTTTTCTGAGAACTGAGAACCGGGAACTGAGAACCAGCCCCGTGAGCCCATCCGCCGCCTCCAACATCTAATACAATCGAGCCCCGTAAGAACCCGAGGCAATTATCATGAGCAACATATTCAAAACCACTCTTCTGCTCACCGTCATGACGCTGCTGCTCATGCTGGCCGGCCGCGCTTTCGGAGGCCAGAACGGCATGCTGATGGCGCTAGCCTTCGCCGCCGTCATGAATTTCGTCGCCTACTTTTTTTCCGACAAAATCGCGCTCGCCACTTATCGCGCCCAGCCCGTCAGCCGCGAAGACTTGCCGCGCGTCTACAACATCGTCGAGCGCCTGGCGCAAAAAGTTGGCCTGCCGATGCCCAAGGTCTATCTCATCCCGACCGATTCGCCCAACGCCTTCGCCACCGGACGCAATCCGAATCACGCGTCAGTAGCCGTAACCCAGGGCATCCTCGGACTGCTCAACGATGAAGAACTCGAAGGCGTACTGGCCCATGAACTCGGCCACGTGCGCAACCGCGACATCCTGATCAGCTCGATCGCAGCCACTTTGGCCGGAGCCATCACCTGGTTAGCGTCGATCGCCAAGTGGGGAATGATCTTTGGCGGCATGCGAGGCGAACGCGACGATCGCGGCGGCGGAGGCGGCATCGCGGCCATCGCTATGATTTTCCTGGCCCCATTCGCAGCCATGCTGATCCAACTCGCCGTCTCGCGCTCCCGCGAATACGGAGCCGACGACACCGGCGCTCACTGGACCGGCAATCCCTACGCCCTGGCCAGCGCTCTCGCCAAAATCGATGCTTATTCGAAACAGCGCCCGCTGTTAGCGAGCCCATCGACCGCGCATCTTTTCATCATTGCGCCGTTCTTAGGTGGGATGAGTTTTGGCAGCCTGTTCTCGACTCATCCGCCAACCGCAAAGAGAATCGAGCGCTTGACGGGACGACCAGCGGAATTCTTTCAGTAAGTTCTCAGTTCCCGGTTCTCAGTTCTCAGTAAAACCAGCACGGCCTATGCCGCTCGGCTCTTGATTGAGGCAATGAGTCCGTTCAGGACTCTGCCGAGTTCATCGGCGGCCGCGAGCAGTGCTTCCGCCTTCGCTGATGGTAGGTACTTCAGGTCTTTCGCAATAAGAAGCTGAGTCTCAATCTCAGTCAGAGATCCGCGTGCCTGACTCAGGAAATGGTGGAACTCTTTTTGCGAAAAACGAGCCTGCCCTTCTGCAATATTGCTTGGCACCGAAACCGCCGCTCGCCGCAATTGATTGGTGAGTCCGTAACGTTCCTCGCTCGGAAATCGCTGAGTTACCTCATAGATTTGGGAAACGAACTTCATAGCCTTCTGCCAAGCGATCAGATCGCGATAAGAGCGCCCCATGATCCCTCCAGTCCAGATTGTGGGAGAGCGAGCGACGGAGCGCTGTGACCAGCAACCACGCAGGATGTTCGGTTTCACTGAGAACTGAGAACCGGGAACTGAGAACTTCTCGATGACATTCGTAACCGCCAGCAGCGCGACCGACATAGTAAAATCCCAACAATGGCTCCCGAAACTCTGGTGGCAACCTCCCGCCGCGCCGCGGAACTCGAAAACAGCCTGCGTCGCGTGATCCGCGGAAAAGACGACGTCCTCCGCCTCGCCTTGGTTTCTATCTTCGCCAAAGGCCACTTGCTGATCGAAGGCGTCCCCGGAGTCGGCAAGACCACGCTAGGCCAGGCGCTGGCCCGCGCCATCGACTGCACCTTTCAGCGCATCCAGTTCACGAGCGACATGCTGCCCTCGGATGTGCTCGGTATTTCGATCTACTCCGCCATCGAACAGAAGTTCGAATTCAAGCGCGGACCAGTTTTCGCCAATGTCCTCTTAGCCGACGAGATCAACCGCACCACGCCAAAGACGCAATCCGCCCTGCTCGAAGCCATGAACGAGGGCCAAGTCACGATTGACGCACATTCCTATTTGCTCCCGCAACCGTTCCTCGTTCTGGCCACGCAGAATCCCATCGAGCACCACGGCACTTATCCCTTGCCCGAGTCGCAACTCGATCGATTCCTGATGCGGGTTCGCATGGGATACCCCGAAGGCAACGCCGAGCGCGAGATTTTGCGAGCCGAGGCCGGAGTCGCCCAACTCGAAAACCTCCGCCCCGTGCTCAACGCCGCCGACGTAGTAGAAATCCAGCAAGCCGTGGCTCGAGTCCACGTAGACGAATCTCTAATCACGTACCTGCTGAACATAGTCGCCAGGACCCGCGAGTCCGAATATCTTTCTCTAGGAGTATCTCCCCGAGGCTCGCAGATGCTCTACCGCGCCGCGCAAGCCATGGCCTTCCTCGAAGGCCGCGATTACTGCACTCCCGAAGATTTCAAGCCGCTGGTCGTCTCCGTCTTCGCCCATCGCGTAGTAGTAAGTTCGCTCTACGCTTCCACTCTGAAAAAGTCAGAGCAAGCCGAACAAGTCCTGCGCGAAATCGTCGAAAGCGTGCCGGTACCGGTGTAGTTTTTGTTTGTGGGTGTGTGGGGACGGGCGTCCCGGCGAGCCTGCCCTGAGCGAAGCCGAAGGGTCCAAGCCGAGCAAAGCTCGGCCCTACCGCAGCCGCATCAAGGAATCAGTTTCCAGAGCTATCCGCAAGATTCAGCCCCGCGAAGGCTCCGTCTAGAATTCAGAGCTTACCGCCCGTACTCGTAGGAGTGAAGTGCAAGCTGTACGAATACACGAGCAGATTCACGGGCACCGAATAGTCGACCGCGATGTACCAAGCCATATATTCCCCCGTTCCGCTATGCCGCACCGTCACCTGCTTGGGATCGAGCCGGATATCATGCTTCGCAGCTTTGCGAATGACGATGTTGCGGAGTTCTTCGTCTGAGTTTGGCGGCGTCACTCCAGTGCGCCAGCCAAGCTGTGCTGCTGAATCCCGCAGCTCATCTTGAAACACTATGTTGGTGATTTCGGGCTCAAGAATTTGCCAGCCCGCCATGACCACCGCTAAGACTATGGCGATCCCGAAGAGATATTTCATCGGAATCTCCTCCGCCGCGTCTACTCGCCCGAAGCCACCGCCGGCGGTTGCAAACTGGAAAGCCGCGAGATCGTCGCCACCATCATTCCCGAGAGGAACTGCATAGTAGCTACATCGTTGTTGTCAAACGCGTGCGGCGTCGACGACAGCACTTCGAAAACTCCGAGCGTCCGCCGGAAATGCCGCAGCGGAGCGACCAGAATCGAGCGCACGCCCATCCGCCTGCAACTCGCCCAATCTACCCGCGGGTTCGACTCCGCGTCGTTGCACAGCAGCACTTCGCCCGTCCGCACGCATTCCGCCGAGAGCCCACTATCGGTTTGCAGGCGGACCCCTATATCTGGAGCGGTACGCCCTGTCCGCGCCCGGCAAACAATTTCGTTGCCCCGGCGCAGCGCAATAGCAGCTCCGGTGGCACCGGTTAAAGTCTGCGCCTTTTCCGCAATGATGCTGATGCCCGGTTCAAGATCAATTTCTCCGGCATTGATCAGAGGGTGTGGCGCGGAAACTGATCCATGATGTCGAGGCCGCATCCGATGGCGCGTAGAGAAAGTTGCCGCTGCGGCCAGTTCGATCGAATGCTCGCCTGACTGATGCGCGCCTGCCTGACGTCCGCCGACTCGGTATTCGTCTTGAATCTCGTCGCCCTCCGCAACTTGCGGAACGGTGTAGAGCAGGGATCGCACCAGCCGGTCCAGTTCCGCGTCCGCGATTAGATGTGCCGTCTGCTGCCCGCGAAGCGATCCGCCCAGCACGCGCGAAAGACTCAGCACCGCTCCGCTGCCGCAAGCCAGGCACCGCGGCGTGTTGTTTTGGCTGAGCAATTCACATTGCACGCAAAACACTGCCGACTGTAAGGAAATGAAATTCACATCGGTGGCCTTCAGCGAACGCTGCATTTTAGATGATTCCCTCCGGACAATGACAATGAGGAAGGATGAGGGTAAATATTTACGCGCACAGCAGTAAGTGACCGCGCTGGTTCGGCCTGTGGATAACTCGGAAGGGGCAGGTTTCAAAGTTTCAGAGGTTCAAGGTTGCAAAGACAAAGACGACGAGAGCGTCTGCGATCTAGAATCCTTGAAACTTTGAAACCTTGAAACCTGGCTTCTCCTATAATCTCGCTTATGTCATTTCTCCGGTTCCTCATGCTGTTGTCGCTCGTCGTCTGGCTCGGCGGCTTGATCTTTCTCGCGTTCGTCGAAGCCCCCACTGCCTTTTCGCCGGGACTCCTTCCCACTCGCCACATGGCAGGATCGATCGTAGGACGCTCGCTCGATTTACTGCATTACATGGCCATCGTCTGCGGAATTGTTTTCCTGATCGCGTCGATGCTCTATAGCCGGATGGCCACGGGGAATGCGCGACCGCTGGCGGCGCGGCACCTTCTGATCGTGCTGATGTTGCTGCTGACCGTGATCTCGCAGTTTGCTGTTTCCCCGAAGATGCACGCCATTCGCGCCGAGGTTGGAGTGATCGATAACGTGCCCCTGGATAATCCGCTGCGCAGGGAATTCGACCGCCTGCACGTGTGGTCGGAAAAGTTCGAGGAGGCGGTGCTCCTGCTGGGCTTAGTGGCGTTGTACGCAACCGCACAAGCGTTCCAGTGAGTAGACAATGCGACAGTCACTGCCTCGCTCGCTCTGCCTTCGGCGCAGCCGGCGCTTTCAGCGCGTCATCAAGGTACGCCAGATATTCGGCAATCAGCCGATAGCTGTCGTAGTAATCGTTCATCTTGATCGCCGCCATCTTGTCGAACGGCGAATGCAGAATCGACCAAGTCTGTTGTGTAACCGAGTGCAGCGTGATGCGCGGGATCCGGTCGTGTGCGAACGATTCGGAATCGGCGCTGGCACGGGCGGCGAAGCTCTCTACATTCACCGTGGCCAGCGGCAGGTGGCCAGACGTCGCAGTCGCGATCAGATCGTCAAGGAGCGCCCTGTCGGCGTGCGAAGCCCACACCTTGGTCGGACCGAGGCCCAAACTATCGAAGTTCACCATGCCTTCGATGTGCCCGCGCTGCTCGCTACTGAGATGGTCCACATAATACCGCGACCCGACCAGCCCCTTTTCCTCGCCAGAAAATCCAATAAAAATCAGCGTGTGATGACGCGGCTGCGCGCTCAGGCTGTACAGCAGCGCAGGCAGCAAAACCGCGCCCGTCCAGTTGTCGACCACGCCGTCGCCGTAGCTGTCGACTTTGTCGGTATGCGCGCCGACCACGATCACTTGCTGCGTTTCGCCGGGCAGCACGCAAATGACGTTCGGCGGGAGCTTGCGGTCGAGCGCTTGCTCGGAAAGTTCGGCATCCTTGCACCCCGATTCGGCAAACCACTTTCGGATCAGCGCCTCGCGTTTGCTGTTCTTGTCGGAAAACGACTTCAGATGGGCTTCGATCACGTCGCGCGCCTGCAAGCGAAATTGGATTTGCGCCCGAGTCTGAGATGAAGTCTGAGATGAAGTCTGAGCCGAAGCCCAGACCGCACAACTGATGCAAGCGATCGCCACCGCAGCAAAACAGCGGAGCGGGACACGAAGCGATTGGCTGCGAACACTTATTTCTTCGGAGTGCATTCCGCCGAGCGTACCACGCCCGGCCCGCGTGAAACACGCGTATGCGTATTCGGCACGATGATTTATTCTTTTGATTGCACTGAGAACTGAGAACCGGGAACTGAGAACTCACAATGAAATCTGGCATCATCGGCCTGCCGCAAGTTGGCAAGACTTCTCTATTTCGCATTCTGACAAAAGTTAATCTTTCCGAGCACGCGCTGTCGAACCCGCGCGAAGCGCACATCGGAGTCGCCAAAGTTCCCGACGAGCGCTTAGACAAGCTGGCCGCTCTCTACCACCCGAAGAAGCTGACCCATGCCTCGGTCGAGTACGTGGACGTAGGCGCCATCGGCCAGGACGCGCTGAAAGAGACCGCCTACATCGGCCATCTGCGCCAGGTGGACGCGCTCATTCACGTTCTTCGGGCGTTTGAAAGCGACGAGATTCCGCACGTCGGACCCATCGACCCGCTGCGCGACATCAAGAACGTCGAATTCGATCTCATGGTCAGCGATCTGGGCCAGATCGAAAAGCGGCTGGAGCGCCTCGAAAAAGATCTGAAGAAGATG
>Ga0208686_1000293_pt1 | contig 26891 bp, 30 predicted proteins | sample June2015DPH_6_50_FD_184694 | JGI IMG/M metagenome (GOLD analysis project Ga0208686, IMG submission 184694) | Peatland microbial communities from SPRUCE experiment site at the Marcell Experimental Forest, Minnesota, USA - June2015DPH_6_40... | ecosystem: Environmental > Terrestrial > Soil >... | reverse complement strand
CCGTCGCGAGGTTCACTGTCGCGGTGACCTGGTCCAGCTTGTTCAGCTTCCGCTCGATTCGCACCGCGCAGGCGGCGCAGGTCATCCCCTGGATGGCGAGTTCCACCTCACGCACGCCGGAGGGCGCGGAACCAGCCGTGGACGTCTGCGGCATCGGCCTCAGCATCCTCCAGATCCCGTCATGCTGCCCATCGTGTCCCGGCTCCCTGGCCAGGCGCAACGACCTGGCTTTACGCCTGTTACCGGCAGTGACAGCGTAGCGAGGGGTATCCACGGCCTGGCAAGCCTGGGGCATGATCTCAGCCGGATCACCGCGCGGCAACCCGGTCGTCTGGGTCGAGGCCAGCCGACGGCAGGCCGAGCGCGCTATCCTCCGCGGGCTCCGGCGAATACCCGGCAGGGGTTTATCTGATACCCCTTAGGGGTTTTAAGAATACCCGGAAGGGGTTTTCCGAATACCCTAACGGGGTCTTATCGCTACTGACTTTACCATGCCGTGCCCGGCGAATTGAATAGCTGGCTTGTGCGATCAGCACTTGCGATACTAGCCTCATGCCATTGTGAGCCCGCCTGCAATGAGTTGCACTGATGCACACGACCGGCGGCCTCTGCTGATGCGGCAGGCATATCTCCGCGCGAAGGGAAGAGGGATGACGGTTGAGGCTGCGGGCGCCGGGCCCCGCGCCGGGTGGCTGCGCAGTATCGGGGTAGCACACGAGAGCAGCTGGGCCGCGCCGGACGCTCGGCGACGTCTTCAGCTCGGGCTGGCATCCATCTGGCTGCTGGACGCGGTGCTGCAGTTCCAGTCGTTCATGTTCAGCAAGGACTTCTCGCAGATGCTGGCCGGAACGGCACCGGGCAACCCGGCGTTCATCGCCGACCCGATCAACTGGTCCGCCAAGATCATCAGCCAGCACGGCACGGCAACGAATGCGATCTTCGCCCTGATTCAGCTGCTGATCGGGCTGGCGATTGCCTGGCGGCCCAGCGTCAGGCTCGGCCTCGCCGCCTCTATTCCCTGGGCGGTTTCCGTGTGGTGGTTCGGCGAGGGCCTTGGCGGGATACTGAACGGCGCCGGCGGCCCGGCGAACGGGGCGCCGGGCGCAGTGATCATCTACGCGCTGCTCGCGGTGCTGCTCTGGCCCGGCCGGCGGGAACGGCCGGCCCCCTTCGCGGCGGGCTGGTTCACCGGAGCCAGCGTGGCCAGGGCTCTGTGGCTGGTGCTGTGGGGGAGCCTGGCCTACCTGGCCCTGCAGCCGGCCACTAAGGCGCCCAAGGCCCTGGGCAGCATGGTCTCGGGCATGGCATCGGGTCAGCCCGGCTGGCTGGCCAGCGTCGACAACCACCTGGGCGCGTTCCTGAACTCCCACGGCCCCGGCGCGGCCGTCATCCTGGCCGTCGTCCTCGCGGTGATCGCGATCGGCGTGTACCTGCCCCGGCCGGTAGCTCGCGGCGTCATCGTGCTGGCCATCGTGACCGCGGCGGCTATCTGGCTCGCCGAGGGACTCGGCGGCATCCTGACCGGCGGAGGCACGGACCCTAACTCAGGCCTGCTGCTCGCGCTGCTCGCGGTCAGCTACTGGCCGCTGGCGGCCGCTCGCCCGCCGGTGGTCAGCCGCCCTATAGCCGCAACCCAGTCAGCATCGGCTGAAGGAGCCTGACATGACAGGACAGTCCTGGCTCGCAGACACCTTCGCAGGCATCATGATCATCACTGCGATTTACTGCGCGAGCCGCCTGGTGATCTCCCGGCGCCAGCACCGTCCGACCGATCACCAGGTCGACGGCGTGCACGTGCTCATGGGCGTCGCGATGGCCGGGATGCTGGTGCCGCGGCTGCGCATCTTCTGGGCCGGCGGCTGGGAGGTCATCTTCGGTGCCGCGGCCGTCTGGTTTGCCTGGCGGAGCTTCCGGGAGCTGCGCAGCCAGTCGGCCGACGGCCGGCAGCACAGTCACCATGCTCAGCACGCGGTGCACTGCGTCGCGATGCTGTATATGTTCCTGGCAGCCGCCACCGTCGCCAAGGCCGCCTCCGACGGCTCGGGAATGAGCGGGATGGCAGCCGGAGCGGCGCACTTCCCGACCCTGGCGCTCATCCTGGCCTTCGTGCTGCTCGGCTACGTGGTCTGGACAGCTGACCGGCTTCCCTCCCTGGCCCCCGTCGCCGCCCTCACCGCCAGGGCCGCCGCGCCGGTCCCGGTACTCGCCGGCGGGCTGTCGGCCGACGGGATCAGCGCGGGCGCAGGGGCCAGCCAGCGCGCGCCGGAAAGCGGCCATCAGGCCCGCTCCGGGCTGGGCGTGACCGCCCCGATATCGCCCCGGCTCGCCGCGTGCTGCTCCATCGCCATGGGCGTGACCATGGGATACATGCTCGTCACCATGCTCTGACGCGGCAGCCGACCGTTCGGTAGCTCGCAGGCCGCGCGGAAAAGGCCGACGCTCGCCTATCGGATAAGTTCCCGGGATGAGTCAGGTGAAAGAGTGAGCTCTTTTAGTTCCGCAGGTAATTGCCCGGCGTCGGCACATCGGTGAAGAAAGCCGCTTTCGTGGCCAGGACCCGGCTTGCCCGCGGCGCAGGCTGCCCGGTCCCGGGTTGCTTAACGTTCAGCTGGCGTGATCAGCCCGGCCAGGCAGGCTACCGGTAATGACGGCGGCGATTGGGAGGGAGCAATTCCCTGCGCTCATCGCGGAGCCGGCAATCGTCCACCTGGCCACCGCGGCCGGGCTGGCCGGCGAAGCGGCTGACTGTCCGGACGCCGGGCTGCCGCTCGAAACAGCCTTTGCCGCCGGGAACCCTGCCCATGCTGCGCGCGATCCGGGCGGGTCGGAAGCGCCCGGAGGGCCGCCGCCTGACCGGCGGCAATTTCAGCCGGTAGCCTGGGCGCACTGGTCCCCGCATCCGGCAAGATTGCCGGAGGAGGCGGCCACCAGGCCGACCGGATGCAGGACGGGCATGACAGGCTCCGAGGCTCGGATGGTCAGCTTAACGCCCGGACGCGGGGCGGACTTCCGGGCGACGCCCGGCCCCGGCCGCGGCACGCGCATGCTCCGGGTGGCAGTGATGCTGGCAGGTTCCCGCGCCCGGCGGAACCGGGCACACCGCGGGACGGCAAGGTGAGCGGATGAGCGCGGCAACCAAGCTCTGCGGGTTCCTGCTGCTGCTCGGCATCATCTTTGCCGGCGCCTATGCCGCGGGATCTCACCTCGGACCGGTGACGACCGGCTATTCCCGCGGCGGCATGAACGTGAACGGCTCAGGCTCCGGCAGCGGCGGCATGAACATGAACGGCCCGGGCTCCCGTAGCAGCGGCAGCCACGCGGTGCAGGGCTCGTCCGCTCCGGCCAGGCCGCGGCAGTGAGTGACACCGAGACCGCCGCGGGCGGCCTGGTTGAGCTGGTCATCGGCGGGATGAGCTGCAGTTCCTGCGCGACCAGGATCGAGCGGCAGCTGAACCGCCTGGACGGCGTGACCGCCACGGTGAATTACGCCACCGAGCGCGCCTACGTCACGACGGCAGGCAGCCGCGGGCCTGCCGAGCTGATTCACGTCGTGGAGACCGCTGGCTATACCGCCGAGGTCGCGGGCCAGCCCGAGGCCGACGGCAGCCGGAAGGCTGGCGGCGGGATAGCCCGGCCGCTCGCCGTGCGGCTGGCGATCTGCATCCCGCTCGCGGTCCCGGTCATCGTCCTGGCCATGGTGCCTGCGCTGCAGTTCTCCGGCTGGCAGTGGCTCAGCCTGGTGCTGGCCGGCCCGGTAGCGATCTGGGGAGCGTGGCCGCTGCACCGGAATGCCTGGCTCGGCCTCGGCCACGGCACCGCGACGATGGACACCCTGGTCAGCCTAGGCGTCACCGCGTCCTTCGGATGGTCGCTGTACGCGCTGCTGTTCGGCGGCGCGGGCATGCTCGGTATGCGGATGCCGTTCGCGCTCACGTTCGCTCCTGTCGGCGGGAGCACGATCTACCTGGAGGTAGCCGCCGGGGTGACGGCTGCCGTGCTGACCGGCCGCTACCTGGAGGCGCGAGCCAAGGAAGAGTCCGGCGCCGCGCTCACCGCGCTGGCCGGCATCGGCGCCAAGACCGTCACCGTGATCAGGGCGGGCGCTGAGCAGACCGTTGCCGTGGAAACGCTGGCCGCCGGGGAGGAGTTCGTGGTCCGGCCCGGCGAGAAGATCGCCGCCGACGGCGTCGTGACGGAGGGCAGCTCCGCGATCGACGCCTCGCTGGTCACAGGCGAGTCCATGCCGGCCGAGGTCGGCCCGGGCGACGAGGTGACCGGCGGATGCCTCAACATGAGCGGCAGGCTGGTCGTGCGGGCCACCCGGGTGGGGGCCGACACGCTGCTCGCCCATATCACGCAGCTGGTGAGCCAGGCGCTGGCCAGCAAGGCATCGGCGCAGCGGCTGGCCGACAGGATCGCCGCGGTGTTCGTGCCCTGCGCCATCAGCCTCGCCGTGGTCACTCTCGGCTTCTGGCTGGGGGCCGGCCTGCCCGGGGCGGTCGCCTGGAGCGCCGCCATAGCGGTCCTCGTCGTGGCGTGCCCGTGCGCGCTTGGCCTGGCCACGCCGACCGCCCTGCTCGCTGGCCTCGGCCGGGGCGCGCAGCTGGGCATCCTGGTCAAGAGCGCGCAGGCGCTGGAATCGGCCGGGCGCATCGCCACGGTAGCCCTGGACAAGACCGGCACGCTTACCACCGGCGTGATGACGCTGCATGACATCACCACCGCGGCGGGCACGGATGAGAAGGACGTGCTGCGCCTGGCCGGGGCCGTGGAGGGCGCGTCCGAGCACCCGGTCGGCATGGCCATCGCCTCGGCCGCCGGTGCGCGCCTCGGCGGCCTGGACCCGGTGACCGCGTTCGCCAGCACGCCGGGCGCCGGCGTCCAGGGCATCGTCGCTGGGCACGCCGTCACCGCGGGCAACCCGCGATTCTTCGCCGAGTTGGGGCTCGCCGTGCCTGCCGAGCTGGACGGTGCGATCGCGGCGGCAGACGCCGCCGGACGGACCGCCATCCTGGCCGGCTGGGACGGCAGCGCCCGTGCCGTGCTCACAGTCGGGGATGCCATCAGGCCCGGTAGCGCCGCCGCGCTCGCCCGGCTGCGGGAAATGGGCCTGCTCGTCGTGCTGGTCACGGGGGACAGCGAGCCCGCCGCCCTCGCCGTGGCGCATCAGCTGGGCATCGACCGCGCCGATGTGCGCGCGGGGGTACGGCCTGACGGCAAGATCGAGGTCATCCGGCAGCTGCAGGCGGACGGGCTCGGCGTCGCCGCCGTCGGCGACGGGGTCAACGACGCGGCGGCGCTGGCCCAGGCCGACCTGGGCATGGCCATCGGGACCGGCACGGACGCGGCGATTGGCGCGGCCGATCTCACCCTGGTCAGGGGCGATCCGGGCGGCATCCCCGAGGCCCTGCAGCTGGCCCGGAGCACCCTGAGGGTCATCCACGCCAACCTGGCCTGGGCATTCGGGTACAACCTGATCGCCATTCCGCTGGCCGCGCTCGGCTACCTCAACCCGCTGTTCGCCGGCATCGCCATGTCGGCCAGCTCGCTGATCGTGGTGTCGAACAGCCTGCGCCTGCGGCGGTTCCGGCCGCTGCCCGGCCGGGCAGCGGCCGTCCCCCGCGGGAGCACCGGATGACCGCCGGGGCGCCGGCCCGGCCGCTGCCGGGCGGCAGGCTGAGAGAACTCGCGCGCGCCGCGCTCGCCCCGCTGATCTGCGCCGCCGTGCTGACGGGACTGCTCTCCGCCTGGGTGGCCGGTGGCGGCGGAACCATCCGGCGGGTGCGCATCGAGGTAACACTTGCGGCCGTGCCCATGCCGGGATACGCCGCCGGTCACGCCAGCCTGCCGGGTGGCCCGGCCACGTACCTGACCATCCGCAACCTCAGCGGCAGCCCGGATGAGCTGATCGGGGCGCGCAGCAGCGCGGCTGCGCGGGTGCAGATCAGCGGCCTGCCGGACCGGGCCGGTCACCGCTCAGCCATCGCCGGGCTTCCCGTTCCCGCCGACGGCACCGTGAGCTTCAGCGCGTTCGGCCGTGATCTCGTGCTGCTGCGCCCGGTGTCCCTGACGGCAGGCCAGACCTTCCCGCTGACGCTGACGTTCCGGCACGCGGGTCAGGTCACGGTCGAGCTCACCGTGACGCCGCCCGGTACCCCCTGACCCGCCTTCCCTGCAGGTCAGGCGGCGCGCAGGTGAGGCAGCGGGCAGCTCAGGACAACGGGCCAGTGGCCAGCGGCTGGCCAGACGGCCGCATTACGTACCACGCGCCGCCGTTGATGTCGATGCCCTGGCCGGCGGTCTGGCCCGGCTGCACGTCGGCGGTGTAGGTATACAGCGGCCAGCCATTATAGGTGACGACCCGGCCGCCGGCCGGATCGGGGTCCGCGCCGAGCAGTTTCTGCTGCACGCCGGGCCCGGCGACGGCCCCGGCCGCGGCACCGAGCTTCAGCGGCGGCCAGTTGTCCGCGCAGAAGCTGGTGCAGGTGACCTGACGCCGCCGGTCCGGCACGAACATGTAGAGGACGTAGCCCCGCGCATTGACCAGGACCGTGCCGACCCTGGGCAGGTCACGCGCCAGCACCAGCAGGCGGCCGGGCGCCGCGCCGGAGCGCGCCGGAGCAGGCGATGAGGCACCGCAGCCGGACGCTAGCAGCGCTGTCACCGCGGCCGTGAGCGCAAGCCGAGCGAAACGCCCAGTCGTGTACCGCGGTCCTGCCTGCCCCGCCCCCCGCTCCCGAATCCGCATCGCTGGCTCTGCCCTCGCATCCCGCTGGTCCCTGGCGTGCCGATTTATCATCGTCCCTGGCGCACCGATTTATCATCGGCCACCGGGCAGGGCCGCCACGGGCACCCGACCTGACAAAAAGCTCACGACCACCAGGGGGCCTCGCGGCCGGTCCTGCCGTAGTCTGTGCGCGGTACAGCCCGGTGGTATCCAGCGCGGATCTACTACAGTTTGTAGCACATTGAGCGAGCAAGTGGCGGCTCAGGCACAGGCCAGCTTGAGCCAGCCCAGTGCGAGAGATCGGCGGATGTCATGCCAGGAATGAACAGCGGCCTCAATATCGGCAACTCGCTGGTCGTCACGGCATTCCGGGCTGCGCTCGTTCATCAGCTCATCGCCATCCTGCTGATCTTCGCATTGCTGTCGCTGGCCTGGGTCGCCTTGCGCGAGGTGCTGCCGGGAACCGCGGCGGCGGCCCGCCGGGCAGCCGGCGGGCAGAGCTACCCCGCCTGGCGCGACGTGCTCCGTATCGGCTTCGGGCTGATCTGGGTCGTCGACGGGATCCTGCAGGCGCAGCCGTCGATGGCGGTTGGCCTTCCGTCTCAGGTGATCGAGCCCATCGCGGCGTCGTCACCCAGATGGGTGCAGCACCTCGTCAACTGGGCTGGGACCTCGTGGTCCTACCACCCGATCCAGGCCGGAGCTTCAGCGGTCTGGATCCAGGTCGGCATCGGCATCTGGCTGCTCGTCGCCCGGCGGGGCACCCTGTCCCGGCTGGCCGGGGTGGCCAGCGTCGGCTGGGGCCTGGTCGTCTGGGTCTTCGGCGAGTCCTTCGGCGGCATCTTCGCCCCTGGCCTGACCTGGCTCTTCGGCGCGCCAGGCGCGGCGCTCGCGTACTGCGTGGCCGGGGCGCTGATCGCGCTGCCCGAGCGCTGCTGGCGCTCGCCGCGGCTCGGGCGGCAGATCCTGGCCGGATACGGGCTGTTCCTGATCGGCATGGCCGTGCTGCAGGCCTGGCCGGGACGCGGATTCTGGCAGGGCCGGCTGCATGGCCAGGCCGGCACGCTGACCTCGATGATCCAGTCCATGGCCGCGACGCCGCAGCCCGGCGCGATCGCCCGGCTGGTGTCCGCATTCGGCACCTTCGTCAGCGGGCACGGGTTCATCGTCAACCTGATCGCGGTCGTCGCGATGGCCGCGATCGGGGCCGTTTTCCTCACCGGCCGGGCGAAGCTGATCCGCCCGGCGGTCATCATCCTGGTGGCGCTGTGCCTGGCGGACTGGGTGCTGGTCGAGGACTTCGGCTTCTTTGGCGGCCTCGGCACCGATCCGAACAGCATGATCCCGATGGCCCTGCTCGGGATCGCCGGCTACCTGGCCCTGGTCCAGGCTCCGGCGCCGGTGCGGCAGACGGCCGCCGAGCCCGCCGCGACCCGGCTCGGCGAGACGGCGCCAGGCGCGGCGGCCGGACCCGCGGCCGCGGCGCCGGCCGTGGCGGCGGACACAGCGGTCAGCCCCTCGGCAGCCGCGGCAAGCCCGGCAGGACCGGCGGAGAGCCCGGCAGCGGATCCAGCCACGAGCCCGCCCGGCGGACCGGCGGCCACGCCGGGCCGCGGGTGGCAGTCGCTGCTGCGGCCATCGGCCTGGCCGAGGCCGTCCGCGTGGCCGCGGTCATTCGCCGCGGCCAGCGTCGGCACCGTCGCATCCGTGGGCGCGCTCGGCATCATCCTGATCGGCGCCATCCCGATGGCGGCCGCCCAGGCCAACCCGACGGCGTCCACGATCCTGGCCCAGGCCGTGGACGGGACCAGCGCCCCGCTGAACAGCCGGGCTCCCGCCTTTGCCCTGACCGACCAGCGCGGCAGGCCGGTCTCGCTGGCCAGCCTGCACGGCAAGGTGATCCTGCTGACCTTCCTCGACTCGGTCTGCGTGACCGACTGCCCGCTGATCGCCCAGGAATTCCGGGCCGCCGGCACGCTCCTCGGCGCGGACTCGCGGCACGTCGAGCTGGTGGCCATCAACCTGAATCCGCTGTACAGCGCCGTCACCTACACCCGTGCGTTCACGGACCAGGAGGGCCTGTCCAGCGTGCCGAACTGGATCTACCTGACCGGCAGCCCGGCCCGGCTCCGGCCGGTCTGGCGCGATTACGGGGTTGCCTCGGAGACGCTGCCGGACGGCTCCATGCTCGGGCACAGCGACGTTGCCTTCGCCATCGACGCGGCTGGTCATCTGCGCGACGAATTCGACTTCGATCCGGGCCCGGGAACAGCGGCCACCGAGTCCTCCTTCGCCGCCGAGCTGGCGGATACGGCCACCCAGCTGCTCAAGCAGTCATGAGCGGGAAGCGGCGCGCCGCGGCACTGGCTCTTGCCGCTACGACCATGCTGGCGGCCGGGTGCGGCAGCGCGTCCAGCCACGCGGTCGCGCCGGCCGCGCACCTGTCGCAGTCGCTGAATACCTCGCTCGCGATCGGGGCGACCACCTGGGCTGTCGTGCCGATGGGAGCGCCGTCGGGAGCCAACCTGTTCTGGCAGCTATTCGCGTTGCCCGGCAGCGGCAGCCGCTGGGTGCTGGAGACGCCGCCCGACATCGCTACCAACGGGGCCATCGCGGTGGCTGCCTCGGGCGGTCTGTCGGTCGTCGCCGGGGTCCGGCCCAGCCTGGACCTGACCTTCTCGCCCATCACCAGCACCGCGAACGGCGGCCGCAGCTGGGGCGCCGGGCCGCCCGCCGGCGCGCTGGCTGATGTCCCGGACGCGCTGGCCGCCAGCCCGGACGGCAGCCAGCTGATCGCGCTCTTCGCCCGCGGCCGGGCCGCCAGGGCTGACCTGAGCGGCACGTCGTGGAGCACGCTGGCCACCGAGCGCTCGCTGGCCGCTACCGCCGCCGGCCGGGCCTGCGGGCTGACCGCGCTCACTGCGGCTGCCTATTCCACGGCCGGTCTCGCGCTGCTGGGCGGTAACTGCAGCCGGGCCGGCCAGGCAGGCGTCTTCGCTGGCAGCGCCGGTCACTGGCAGGCGGCCGGCCCGGCGCTGCCCGGCGCGCTGGCCGGCCAGCAGACGCAGCTGCTCCGGCTGGCCCGGACCGCCCGCGGCGACGTGGCGCTGCTGCAGGCCGGCACCGGCCAGCACGCGGACCTGCTCGCCGCCTGGACCACTGGTCACGGGAGGTGGACGCTATCCCCGCCGTTCAGCCTGCACAGCGCCCAGGTGGTATCGACATCGTTCGGCAGCGACGGCGCTACCGGAATCGTGCTCACCGGCGGCCAGGCCGAGACGATCGCGGGCCCCGGCTCATCCTGGCAGGCGCTGCCGAAGCTCCCGTCCGGCCACACGGTGACGCTGGCCCTGCCGGCCGCGGGTCAGGTCGAGGCGCTGGCCGCTACCGGGGGCAGGCTGACCGTCTGGCGAGCGGCTCCCGGCGCAGCGGACTGGGCTCAGGCGCAAGTCATCAAGGTGGCGATCCCGTACGGCTCGTCCAGCTAGCCCGGTCACCAGCTTCTACCCGGCTCAGTCTCCTCTGGCCTGGCCCGTCGCCAGCCTGCGCGGTGGTCAGCTGGCGGCAGCGGTCCTGACACCCGCCCAGAAGTCCGCGACCAGCGAACTGGGCACCGGCGAGGTCACCGCGCGCTGCGTGAGCACGATCCCGGTGACGCCGCTGGCCGGGCTGGAGCGCCACGTCGTGCCGGTGCCGCCGTCCCAGCCGATGCCGCACGGCAGGGGCTCGTCCGCCGAGCCGGTGGCGGGCACCGCCAGGCCGAGGCCCCAGCTCCCGTGCGGACCGAGAAACAAGGACGCGGCATCCCGCTGCGATGACGTGAGCCGGTCTGCCGTCATGAGGGCGACCGTCGCCGGGACAGGACGCGCCCGGCCCGCCCGGCGCCGCCGGCCAGCAGCATCGAGACGAATGACCAGTAGTCGTCGATGGTGGAGACGAGCCACCCGCTCGCGTCCGGGAACGAGGGCGGGGTGCTCCACCAGCTGCTCGCGGCATCGTCCAGCACCGACAGCTCCCCGGTTTCCGGATCGGGCTGGTAGGCGGTCGTGAGCCTGCCCAGCTGCCCGGCCGACACGGTGAAGCCGGTGTCGGTCATGCCGAGCGGATCGAGGATGCGCTCCCGCAGCACCGACTCGAGATCCTGGCCGCAGGCGCGCGCCAGCAGCACCCCGAGCACCTGGGCCGAGGTGTTGTAGAGCCACTGCTCACCCGGCTGGTACAGGAGCGGCAGCGAGCCGAGCGCGCCGATCCAGCTGTCCGCGTCATGCGTCACGGGGGGCCATGGCGGCCCGCCGATGCTGCGCAGGCCCAGCCCGGCCTCGGCTCGCTGGCTCGGGTAGCTGCCGGGCGGTGCCATGACGGACCCGAACCCGAGCCGGAAGCTGAGCAGGTCCTCGACCGTGATCGGCCGCCGAGCGGGCACGGTGTCGTCGAGCTCGGCGTCAATGGCGCGCAGGACCCGGCGGTCAGCCAGTTCCGGCAGGAGCTCGTCGACCGGCTGCTCGAGGCCGAGGAGACCGTCTTCGACCAGCGACATCGTGGCCGCGGCGGTGATGGGCTTGCTGAGCGACGCGATCCGGAAGATGGCGTCGCGAGCCAGGGGGACGCCCGCGCCGAAGGATGGCTCGCCGATGACGTCGACCTGCACGTCGCCGGCGCGGGCGACCAGGGTGATGAGCCCCGGCAAGCTTCCCGCCGCGACATGGGATTCCATCAGGTCGTGCAGGCAGGCCAGGCCACCTGTGCATCCGGGCCGGATCGATCTGGGCATCGGCCGCGCGCCCGGCACCGACCAGCTGACCGCTCTGGCGCTGCGGCGCACGATGGAGGGCCTGTCCGCCGAGGCGTTCCCCGAGGAGCTCACCGACCTGATGAGCTTCTTCCTGGGAAACGACCCGGACGCGAGGATCACCGCGACCCCCGGCCGGGGCGACATGCCGGAGATCTGGCTGCTCGGGTCCAGCGGCTACAGCGCACAGCTGGCCGGCCTGCTCGGGCTGCCGTTCTCGTTCGCGCATCATTTCAGTTCCGCGAACACGGTGCCCGCGCTGGCGCTCTACCGGCAGAGCTTCCGGCCATCGCGGTGGCTGGAGCGCCCGCACTCGATGGTCGCGGTCACCGCGATCTGCGCGGACAGCGACGAGCGGGCCCAGTGGCTGGCGGGCCCGGCCGGCCTGTCATTCCTGCGGCTGCGGGCTGGCCGGCCCGAGCCGCTGGCCAGCCCGGATGAGGCGGCCGCCTATCCGTACACCGAAGCCGAGCTGTCGTTCGTCCGCGATCGCGCTCTCGGCCAGGCGATAGGCTCGCCGCAGACCGTGCAGCGCGAGCTGTCCGGGCTGCTCGAGCGCACGGGCGCGGACGAGCTGATGCTGACCGCGCTCGTGTATGACATCGAGGACCGGATCCGGTCCTATGAGCTGATCGCGGAGAAGGCCGCCGGCGGCCTCAGTAAGCCGAGCTAGCCGGTCTGCCCGCGGGCGCCGCCGGACCGCGGGATAGGGTGGATCGGATCGTCCGGTGCATATCGCTATTTCGGTTGAGTATCGGTTAATCCTGTGCTGCGCTGTCCTCACGGTTCGCGCCCTGCGTCGCGTCCGAGGGGGTGAGCCCGGGTGAGAGATGAGGGCCGGGGTCTGCAGCTGCCGCGTCGCGTGCCGGGCGCCAACGGTGCGCGCACTCCCCCGCCACGCTCACCGCGACGGCCGATGGGTGCCGGCCCGCCGCCAGGCGACGGGACGCCGGACAGCGAAGCCGCGCCGGACAGCGAAGCAGGGCCGGACAGCGAAGCAGGGCCGGACAGCGAAGCAGGGCCGGACAGCAGGACCGCGCCGGACAGCAGGACCGCGCCTGGCACGGGCGCCGCGCCGGATGCCATCGCAGGGCCGGCACCAGCACACCGGGCGCTGCCCAAGCGGGTGCCAGGCGCAGGACCGTCGCCTAGATCGCCGGGCCGGGGCCAGCTGCCGCCCCAGGGCGCCCCCGGATCCGATGCGCCGCCGCTCCCGCCCCAGCCGCCGCCGCTCGCGCCCCAGCCGCCGCCGCTCGCGCCCCAGCCGCCGCCGCTCGCGCCCCAGCCGCTCACGCCGCCCGGAGCTGACCCGGTCCCGCGACGGCCTACGGCGCGGCGGGCCACGCTCTTCGCGCCGTCCGCGCCCCCGAGGCCGTCCGTGCCCCTGACGCCGTCCGCGGCCGTAACACCGTCCGCGCCCCTGACGCCGTCCGCAGCCGCCGCGCCGACCGCGGAAGGGCGGGCCACCGCACCGGGCCCGGGCGCCACTGGGCGCAGGCCCGGTGCCGGGCCCGCTGAAGCCGGATCCAGCTCTGGCCAGCCGGCTGGCGGCCCGGACACGGCCCCGGCCGGATCAGCCGGGCACCCGGCTGCCGCGGGCCGCTCCGCTGCCACGCGTCAGCAGCCTCGCCATGGCCAGGGCTGGCACGCGCTTTCCAAGCGGCGCTGGCAGCTGTCCGGCTTCCTGGCCGTGATCATGCTGATTGCCGCGGTAGCCGGCGTCGCGCTTGCCGTGTCCCGGCACACGGCGGGCAGGCACGGGACTTCCCGCCACGGGGGCAGTGAGGCCGGCAGCCAGACTCTCAGCGCCGCGGCTGCAATCCGGGCCCAGGCGGTGACCTGGGTCCTGCAGCAAGTCGGCAGCAGCGCGATCGTGTCCTGCGATCCGCTGGTCTGCATGGCGCTGGCCGCACGCGGATTCCCGGCCGGCAGCCTGCTCCAGCTCGGGCCGACGACGCCCAATCCCGTCGGCTCCGCGGTGGTCATCGCGACTCCCGCCGTGCGCAGCCAGTACGGCAGCCAGCTGGAGTCTGATTACGCGCCGGATGTTCTCGCGAGCTTCGGCTCAGGAAGCTCGCGGATCGACGTCCGCGTGGTCGCATCCCGCGGGACCGCTCCTTACCAGGCCCTGCTCGCCGCTGATGTCGCGGCCCGCAAGGCAGCCGGCGCTGCCCTGCTGCACAACCGCAATGTCACGGCCTCGGCCACGGCTGCCAGCCAGCTGTCCGCCGGCCAGGTCGACTCGCGGCTGCTCGCCACGCTGGACCTGCTGGCCCGGATCCAGCCCATTGACATCGTGGCGTTCGGCGACTCGGGCCCCGGCGCCAGCGCCGGAATGCCGCTGCGCCTGGTCGACCTCGCGGAGGCTGCCCGAGGCGCGCTCGCGACGGGCGCCGCCTACCTCAAGCCGCTGCAGGCCTCGCTGGTGGTGCAGCGCGGGAGCTACCGAGCCACACGCATCGCGCCCGCGCAGCTGGCCGGCCAGGCTGTGCTGCAGGTCCAGTTCGACGCGCCGGAGCCGCTCGGGCTGCTCGGCACGCGTGCTCCGTGAGCGCGGGCGGCGTCCGGCATTGATCATCTCCATAGACGGAGTTGAGCAGGCCCGTGCCCCGCCGGGAGCGGCTGAGCGATCAGTTCGGGCTGTAAGGCGTGTTCCGCAGGTCCGGCGCGGGCTTGGAGGTCAGCGCCCGCAGCATCGACGTCTCCCTGGCCAGCAGCGCCCGCTCAGCCTCGAGCCGGCGCAGCGCGTCGGGCTCGGCGAGCAGGGCCTGCTTATCCGGCAGGTCCACCACCATGCAGGCCGCGACCAGGTACGACAGCAGTACCGGCTCAGACGGCAGCTCCGGCAGGCTGACCTGGGTCATGCCGCGCTGCGCCAGCGCATCGAGATAGTCGCGGAACGCGCCCTGCACGGCACGGGCCGCCAGGCCAGCGGCCGCCTCGTCGCCGCTGTCGTCGGCCAGCAATTCCACCTGCCCCTGCAGGTACGGCTGCGAGATGTCGTCCAGATCGGTCAGCCGGAATCGCTGCGTGCCGACCGTGACCAGGTCATACTCGCCGTCTTCGTACTCCTCGACCTGGCGCAGCGTCGCTATGCAGCCGATCTCGTGCAGCGCGGAGATGCCGTCCACGCCGGTCTCGCGGCCCTTGCGGATGGCGATGACGCCGAACTGCTGCGGGCGCGAGCCGTCCAGCAGGCTGCGAACGAGCGTCCGGTACCGCTCCTCGAAGATGTGCAGCGGCAGGACCAGCCCCGGATAGAGCACGGTGCCCAGCGGGAACAGCGGCAGTGTCTCGCTCATCTCCCTGACACTATGCCGCCTCCTGGTGCGCAGCCAGCCATGGCCGCCGCAGACCATGATCTCGAAGACTGAGCGGGCTCATTTCCCCCGGATCTTTCGGGATCGTTGAGCGCTGCGACCACGCCGGCGCTGGCCTTCGTGCCGGTGTCCCGGACGGTCCAGGCGGCTGGCCGCGCCCGGATGGTCGACGTGCCGGCGGCCGGGCTGGCGATCGCGGTGCACGAGGGGTCGTTCGCCGAGCTGGACCGGACCTACGGAACGCTGGGCACTTATGTCGCGGAGCGCGAGATCGCGGTCAACGAGCCGATCCGCGAGTACTGCCTGGCCGGCCCGGCAGATGGCCGCGCTGGCGGGGGGGCTGGGCCGGGCTGGCGGGCCGCGTGCGGCGCGTTACACGGCGCCGGCCACGCCGGCCGCGTACGCGTCCAGGGTGGCGTCCTGCTGGTCGTGCATGAGGTAAACGCTGAAGTTGTCCGCGCCGATCTCGCGCAGCTCGGCGAGCCGGTCCAGGTGCCGCTCCAGCGGCCCGAGCAGGCAGAACCGGTCGACGATGTCGTCCGGGACGAATGCGGCCGACGGGTTGCCGGCCTTGCCGTGATGGGAGTAGTCGTATCCCTCCCTGGCCCTGATGTAGTCGGTCAGCGCGCGCGGCACCCGAGCGCCGGAGTCACCGTAGCGGGCCACGAGATCGGCCACGTGGTTGCCCACCATGCCGCCGAACCAGCGGACCTGGTCGCGCATGTGCGGGTAGTCGGTGCCGACGTAGGCGGGCGCGGCCACGCAGACGGTCAGCGCGGCCGGATCCCGGCCGGCCGCCTGCGCGGCGGCCCGGACGGCGCTGATCGTCCACCGGGCGATATCCGGGTCCGCGCACTGCAGGATGAAGCCGTCGGCTTCCTCGCCGCACATCCTCAGCGCCCTCGGGCCGTAGCCGGCCATCCATATCTCGAGCTGGCCATCGGTCACCCACGGGATGCGCACCGGGTTACCGCGGTAATCGGCGGTCCTCCCGCTGGCGAGGTCCCTGATGGTGCGCATCGCGTCGGACAGGGTGGCCAGCGATGCGGGGCTGCGGCCCAGGACCCGCATCGCCGAGTCGCCCCGGCCGATGCCGCATACGGTGCGGCGGCCGAACATGTCGTTGAGGGTGGCGAACAGCGACGCGGTCACCGACGGGTCCCGCGACAGCGGATTGGTCACCATCGGCCCGACCGTGACGCTCGCGGTCTGCGCCAGGATCTGCGAGTAGATGACGAAAGGCTCCTGCCACAGCACGTGCGAGTCGAACGTCCACACATGGCTGAAGCCGTCCCCGTCGGCTCGCCTGGCCAGCTCGATGACCCGCCGGGCCGGCGGGTCAGTCTGCAGGACTAACCCGATGTCCATCGATCCGCTGCCCATCAGCCCGCCTCCCGGCTACCGAAGGTACTGGCAGGTACCGCGGGGCAGGAAGCGGCCACGCCCGGCGCTGCCATGCCAGCCGGATTCATCGACGATGACCTCGCCCCGCGACAGCGCGGTCACGGCCTTGCCGCGGACCACCCGGCCCTCGTAGGCCGAGTAGTCGACCGCCATGTGATGGGTGGCGGCCGAGAGGGTGGTCAGCGCGTCCGGGTCGTAGATGGTGATGTCCGCGTCCGAGCCCGGCGCGATCGTGCCCTTGCGCGGGTACAGGCCGAACATCCGGGCCGGGGTGGTCGCGTTGACCTCGACCCAGCGGGCCAGCGACAGCTCGCCGTCGACCACGCCCTGATGCAGCAGGTCGATGCGGTGCTCGATGCCGGGGATCCCGTTCGGGATCTTCGAGAAGTCGCCGCGGCCGAGTTCCTTCTGCTCGGCGAAGCAGAACGGGCAGTGGTCGGTCGAGACCACCGACAGGTCGTTGGTGCGCAGGCCGCGCCATAGGTGCGCCCAGTGCTCCCGCGGCCGCACCGGCGGCGAGCAGACGTACTTGGCGCCCTCGAAGCCGGGCAGGTCGAGATCATCCTGTGACAGGTACAGGTACTGCGGGCAGGTCTCGGCGAAGACGTTGCGGCCCGCGTCCCTGGCCTGGATCACCGCGTCGAGCGCCTGCCGGGCCGACAGGTGCACGATATACAGCGGAGCGCCCGTCACCTGGGCCAGCTGGATGGCGCGGGCCGTGGCCTCGCCTTCCAGTTCCGGCGGCCGGGTGCGGCCGTGCCAGCCTGGACTGCTCTGCCCCGCGGCCAGCGCCCCGGCGACCAGCGCGTCGATGGCGATCCCGTTCTCGGCGTGCATCATGATGGTCGCGCCGTTGCCGGCCGCGCGCTGCATGGCCTGCAGGATCTCCCCGTCAGTGGCATAGAAGACGCCGGGGTAGGCCATGAACATCTTGAAGCTGGTGACGCCCTCGCCGATCAGGCCGTCCATCTCCTTGAGCGTCTGCTCGTGCACGTCGGAGACGATCATGTGAAAGCCGTAGTCCACGCACGCTTTCCCCTCGGCCTTGGCGTGCCAGGCGTCCAGGGTCTCGCGCAGCGACCCGCCCTTCGGCTGCACCGCGAAGTCGATGATGGTCGTCGTGCCGCCCCACGCCGCCGCGCGGGTGCCGGTCTCGAAGTCGTCAGCCGAGAACGTGCCGCCGAACGGCATCTCCAGGTGGGTATGCACGTCGACGCCGCCGGGCACGACATACCGGCCGGACGCGTCGATCGTGCGGTCGGCGGCGGGAGCCAGGTCGCTGCGGGCGGGATCGAGCAGCGCGGCCACCCGCTCGCCGTCAATCAGCACATCGGCAGCCGACGAGCCGGTCGCGGTGACCACCGTGCCGCCGCGGATGAGGGTCAGCATCGCCCCGCCCCTACGGCTGGACCAGCGGGCCGTAGGTGTCCGGCCGCCGGTCCCGGTAGAACTGCCACACGTGCCTGGTCCTTTCCAGCAGCCCCATATCGAGGTCGCGCACGATCACCTCGTCCTCAGTATCGGACCCGCAGTCACCGATGATCTGCCCGCGCGGGTCGGCGAAGTACGACTGCCCGTAGAACTCGTTGTCCCCGAGCGGCTCGACCCCGACCCGGTTGATCGTGCCGACGAAGTACTCGTTGGCCACCGCCGCGGCCGTCTGCTCCAGCTTCCACAGGTGCTCCGAGAGTCCCCGGCTGGTCGCGGACGGATTGAACACGATCTTCGCGCCGGCCAGCCCGAGCGCCCGCCAGCCCTCGGGGAAGTGCCGCTCGTAGCAGATGTAGACGCCCACCCGGCCGACGGCGGTGTCGAACACCTGATAGCCGAGATTGCCGGGACGGAAGTAGAACTTCTCCCAGAAGCCCTGCACCTGCGGCAGGTGGCTCTTACGGTGCTTGCCGAGATACTCCCCGTCGGCGTCGATCACGGCGGCGGTGTTGTAGCAGACGCCTTCCTGCTCCCGCTCGTAGACCGGCACGATCAGCACCAGCCGGAGTTCCCTGGCGAGATCCCGCATCAGCCGCACCGTCGGGCCGCCGGGCACCTCCTCGGTCCAGGAATACCACTGCGGGTCCTGCACCTGGCAGAAATACGGGCCGTAGAAGAGTTCCTGCAGGCACGCCACCTGCGCACCCTGAGCGGCGGCGTCCCGGACGGCGGCCACCGCGTTCTTCACCATCGAGTCCTTGTCCCCGGCCCATCGCTGCTGGATCAGGGCAGCACGTACGACATTGGCCATGCCAGTCTCCCGTCAGCTATCGCCCGTGCCGGTCCTGCTGGGGGCGGACGGCCCGGACCGCCTGAGCCCCATCTTCTCGCATCCGGGCCTGGCTAAACCGGCGTGACGGCATGGACCCCTTGCGCGACAATGCTCTCCGGACGTGACTAGCCCGGGGACGGGGACATGGCGGACATCACCGACGAGTTCATGCGGCAGATGCTGGCGCAGACCAGGACCTATACGGCCGTGCTGCTCCGCCGGACCGACCGGTACGGACCGGACTCCGACGCCATCATCTGGGAGCACGGCCGCCGGAACTTCTCGATGCGGGCAGACGGCCTGCTGTCGATCGTGTGTCCCATCAGGGACGACAGCGACCTGGCCGGGATCGGCATCTTCAACGCCACCCCCGAGGAGGTCACCGCGCTGATGGAAGACGACCCCGGAGTCCAGTCGGGCATCTTCCGCTACGAGGTGCACCCAGTCCGGAGCTTCCCCGGCGACGCGCTCCCGGCCTGACCGCGGCCGCACTAGCGCCTGACCGTGCCTCCTTCGTAGGTGAGCTGCTGGAACACCGCGAAGCGCGTGCCGCACCCGCCGCTCGCGAGCCGCGCGTAGATCGCCGTGATGGTGATGTTGAACGTGCCGGAACCGCTGATGCCCCGGTACGCGCCAGTGCCGTGACTGAGCGAGTAGGTGCCCCGCTGGGACTCGCTGAACAGGCAGCCGGCCGGCACCGGCAGCGTCTCGCTCGTGACGTGGCGGCGCACCCGGAAGGTGCCGCCGGACAGGACGGTTTTATCGGTGGCGTACCCGCTCACCACGTTGCCGGGCACCTCGTAGCCGCCGGCCGTGAAGTCGCCGGTGGCCAGCGTGCTGAGCCGGGTCGACGTGGCGGCCGTGCTGATGATCCGGAAATGCTCGACCGGCACCGCAGCCGGGCTGGCGCTGGCCGAGGCCAGGGTCAGCCCGGTCAGAGCCGCGCCGGCCCCGACCAGGGCGGTGAGGGCGACCAGGGTTCTGCGCATGTCTTCTCCCGGTGACTGCTAGGCGAATCGGAACGCACACGTCATGACCGCGGCGCCCGCGACGATCAGCAGGACGAGCCCGTCGACCGTGCGCCAGTACGCCGACCTCAGCAGCAGCCGCATCGGATCGCCGGCCGGCCCGCTGCGCGCGTCGCGGAGCAGCGCGAGCGCCCGTCCGGTGCCGTGCGCGGCGCCGATCGCGCCGGCCAGGGCCAGGCCGCCCCGGCCGGCCGCCGCTACGGCGAGCGGGAGCATCGCGAAACCCGCATAGGGGTTCCTGGTCAGGAAGCCCGGGCCGAGGACCGACCCCCACACCAGCAGCCGCCTGCGGGCCGTGGTGCCGGCCACCAGCTCCTGCGGGACCTGCCACCGGCGCCCTGGCGCGGCCAGCTGCAGCCGGTCCGATGCCTCGGTAACGCCGTAAACAGCGCTGTAGGCGGTCAGCAGGATGAGCGCCGGCCGGGCCAGCGGCAGCGCCGAGGTACACAGGCCGAGCAGCAGCCAGACCGCGACGGCGGGCATCGCGTACGCGGCCAGCACCGTGGCCAGCCTGGCAAGTCTCCCGACCGGGAGAGCGGCGGCCAGCGAGGCCGCCGAGTTCGCGCCTCAAGGCGAGTAGGCCTTGGCGTAGCCGTTCGTCGCGGCCAGCCCTACGGCCAGCACGGCCAGCAGGGCCAGGCCGCCGGATTCGGCCCATCCGGCGGCCAGGCCGATGCCCGCGGCGCCCGCCAGCAGCAGCGGCCGCGCGGCAGCGGCCAGCAGCTGGCCAGCCGCCGGCCGCCCGGTGGCGGCCGGGTCGGCCGGCGCGGCCCCCGGCCGGAGGCTCACGGCAGGTCCAGTGCCTGCAGCCGGTGCTGCTCGGCCCGGATGTCCCGGACGCTCGCGCAGTCACAGCAGATGCACTCGCTCAGGCAGGTGCACCAGTCCTTGCAGCCCGCATGGTTGATGCAGTCGTAGCAGACCTTGTAGCCGTAGCCCTTGCCCGCGTTCATGCAGGCGATCCAGGTACCCTGCGGCCACTCGCACCGGTAGCCCTGGCCGTTGAAGCAGTCGCTGCTGAAGGATCCCTTGCACAGCGAGTAGCCGCCCGGGCAGCCGATATCCGGGCAGCCCGCACAGCGCCTGGTCGGCCCGCAGTCACAGCTCTCGGCGAGCGCAGGGCGCTCGCCGAGGGTCAGCGCGGCCAGCCCGGCCGTCCCGCCCACCACCGCGCCGCGCAGCGCATCCCGGCGGCTGATCCGCCGCATGGCCCGCTCGGCCAGCGCACCGACGCGCGCGTCCAGGCTCCCGCCTAGTCCGGTCCAGCTCATCGGGCCGCCTCGCTTTCTCCTGCGTGCTCGGTTGAGTGAAGATGGCCGTCTGCGGCCGGGGCGTGCGATGCGCGCGGGAGGGGCGGGCCGGGCAGCACGGCCAGCGGGTCGGGCAGCAGGCAGGCCCGCGCGAAGGCCTGCACCTCGGCACGCCTGATCACCGAGGCGGCCGCGCGCACCAGGCCGGCCCCGTCGATCGCGACCAGCAGGGGCGTGCCGGACGCCCGGTAGGCCGCCAGCGCATCGCGGTCGGACGGGCGCCCGATCTCCAGTTTCGTCGCCCGGAAGGCCGCGGAGATGTCCAGGTAAGCGGGCGGGTCCGATACCAGCAGCAGGACACGCAGGCCGGACAGCTCGCCCGCGTCCTGCGCCGTGCCGAGCACCGTGACGAGCTCCTCGCACGACGGGCAGGTCGGATCGACGAAGGCCAGCAGCGCGGGCCTGCCATCGCCGGGGACGAAGTAGTGCTCATGGTCATCGCCCGCCCGCGTGTAGGGCAGCGTGACGGCCCGGCTGCCGGCGGCCGGCCCGAGCTGCGGGCGCTTGGCATCGCGGCTCAGCACCCGGCCGAGCTGGCGGTACATCAGCACGACCAGGACGCCGAGCGCCAGCAGCAGCGCCCACTGCGCCACCGCCAGGTAAAGCGGTACCCGGATCATGACGACCAGCCGATCTGCGCATCGCGGGCCGCGGCGATGGCCCTGGCCGCGGTGTAGGCCGCCACGGACACGATGGCCGCGCAGCCCAGCAGCAGCAGCCGCGCGGTCAGCCCGAGCTGGACCGAGGCGGCGCGGGCCGGCTGGGCCGCAAGGACGGCCAGCGCCGCGATCACGACGGCGCGGGCGATGGCCGCCGCGTCGAAGCGCCGCTGTGACAGCGCCCCGAAGCACCGGCAGGACCGGTCCCGGTGCAGCGCGTAACCGGCCCCGGACACGGCCACGAAGCCGCAGCCCAGAGCCAGCACGGCGAGGTTCAGCCAGCCGGCCGACGGCGCGGCCAGGCTGGCTCCGCCCAGGGCGAGCTCGGTCGTCGCGAGCGCCAGCGCGGCTGCCCGCAGCAGCCGCCGCGGCAGGCGGCTGGGAGCGAACAGCGCCACCGCGGCCGTGAAGCCGGGCAGGTCGGCGACCTTCGCGCCGCCTGCCACGAGCAGGAGCACGGCCAGGCCGGCCTTGGCGCCGAGAAAGATCAGGTCCATGCGGTCACGCCCCGGCCAGCCGGCGGCGCGGCGGCCGGGCGGATCGGCCGCCGGCCGGCAGCAGCGGCACGTCCGCGAGCTGCCGCAGCTTGGCGATCTGCCAGCCGTGATTGACCAGACTGGAGGCACGCACCCGCCCGGCTGAGTCGACGAAGATAGCGAACGGCCCGACCCTGACGTTGTAGTCGGCATACAGCGCCGCCGACCCGGCCAGCACCGGAATGCCCTCCAGGCCGATCAGCCGCAGAACCGGCTCGGCCATCTCGCTGCGCTTGCGCAGCAGGACCACGATCTCCACCGCCGGATCCTGGTCCCGCAGCTGGCGCAGCCCGTCCACCACGGACGGGAAGGACTTGAGCGAGTGGTCGGCGAAGATGATCAGCTGCAGCGGCCGGGCCGGAGGTGACCGGTGCCCGGCGCCGTCGGCAGCGCGCAGCGACCAGGCGGGCGCGCGCTCCCCGCGGGCCAGCCCGTCCCGCTCGATCGCGGCCGGGCCGGACATGGCCAGCTGGGCAGTGCCGAGAATGGCCAGCACGGCTGCGGCACACGCCGCGATGGCGACGACGATGAACAGGATTGCCCCCGTCGCGGCCATCCCGCTCATGACGCCCGCGTCTCACTCACGATTCCCCACCACCTGCCTGAACAAATCATCTCTCCTGACCCAGGTCAAGAGGGACACGTCAGCTGGCGGATCGGATATCGCGGCCCGGATCAGCGCTTGTGCGCTCCGTCCCGCAGCGATGCCGCGTAGTCGGGCACGTACGTCTGCATCTCGCGCGGCACGCGCTCGTAACCGCGGCTCGGCGGCCTCGGCGGCAGCTTCAGCGGCACCCGCTGGACCTCGTGATACGGGATGCTGGACAGCAGGTGGGAGATCATGTTGATACGGGCGCTCCGCTTGTCATCGCTCTCCACCACATGCCAGGGCGCTTCGGGGATATCGGTGTGCACGAACATCTCGTCCTTGGCCCGGGAGTAGTCCTCCCACCGCGTGATCGACTCCAGGTCCATCGGTGACAGCTTCCAGCGCCGCATCGGGTCGTTCAGCCGGTCGCGGAACCGGTGCTCCTGCTCCTCGTCGCTGACCGAGAACCAGTACTTGCGGAGCAGGATGCCGTCCTCGACCAGCAGCCGCTCGAAGATCGGGCACTGGTGCAGGAACCTTCCGTACTCCTCCTTGGTGCAGAAGCCCATCACCCGCTCAACGCCCGCGCGGTTGTACCAGCTGCGGTCGAAGAGCACGATCTCGCCGGCCGCAGGCAGGTTGCCGATATAGCGCTGGAAGTACCACTGCGTCCCCTCCCGGTCGGTGGGCGCGGGCAGCGCGGTGATCCGCGCGACCCGCGGATTGAGGTACTGGGTGACGCGCTTGATCGTGCTGCCCTTGCCGGCGGCGTCACGGCCTTCGAACACCACCACGACCCTGGCCCGATCCGTGCGCACCCACTCCTGCAGCTTCACCAGCTCGGCCTGCAGCCGCAGCAGCTCGCGCTCGTAGGCCGGCTTGCTCAGCCGCTTCCTGCCGCGGACCGCAGCCGCCTGATCCTTGGCCGGACTGGTCGCCTTCGCGCCGTGGGTCACTGCCTACCTCCTCAGCCAGGAAAGCCAGCCGCCTCCCCCCTGGTGGTACCCGTTCCCGGCCGGGCGCCGCAAGAGGCCAGCGGGAGGCAGGATCAGCTGCCGTGCGGCGGGGCGGGCCTCGCGGCGGGCACATCCTCTGACCCGTCGATGAAGGCACGGGCCAGCTCGGAGAGGCGGCGATTGCGCATGCGGGCGTAGCTGCGCAGGACATTGAACGCGTCGTCCATGTCCAGCTGGAAGCGCTCAGCCAGCTTGCCCTTGGCCTGCTCGATGACGACCCTGCTGTTCAGCGCGGCCTGCAGCTGCTCATTGAGCGTCTCGCTGCGGCGCAGCGTGCGCTCGTGCAGCAGGCTGATGGTGGCGACGTCAGCCAGCGCCTGGCCGATCCGCTTGCCCGCCTCGTCGAAGGGCCGCGGCTCGGTACGGAACAGATTCAGCGCGCCGATGGTATCGTCGCGCAGCCGCATCGGCAGTGCCTGCACCGCGACAAAGCCAGCCTCGCTGACGCTGGCCGAGAAGCGAGGCCAGCGCTCCGCCGCCTCCGCCAGGTCGGGCACGGAGACCTGCTGGCCGGTGCGGAAGCAGTCCAGGCACGGGCCCTGGTCATTCTGGATCTGGAAGAGCTCGAGCAGCCGGGCCTGCTCGCTGGAGGCCGCGACAACGCGCAGCTCCCCGCGCGGATCGGCCAGCAGCAAGCCGGCGGCCGAGGCATCGAGCAGCTGCGCGCTCCGGTCCGTCAGCATGTGCAGGAAGTCGATGACATCGAAGCCGACGACCATCGTGTCGGCCAGCTCGACGAAGGTCCGGGCGAGCAGTGGTTCATCCATGCCGCTCACCCTCTCCGAAGACGGCTGGCCGCCGCCGCGCAGCGTCCTCGCCGGTCACCAGGAAACGCTCATTCAGCATCATCGCGGGGCGGATCGGCGGCGCGAAGGCGGAGCCGCCTGCCCACGATGGCCCTGGACACGTCGGCAAGCCGCTCATTTTGAGCATAAGCGTAGGCGCGCAGCCGGATGAAGGCTTCATCGATGCCCACCCCGAGCTGCTCGGTCAGCATGCCCGTGGCCTGGTCGATCTGCGCCCGGTGCTCGCCCAGCTCCACGGCCTGCGCGGCCGCCATGGGATCCCCGTCAGCGCCCGGGGCTGCCCCGTCCTGGCTGTCCAGCATCAGCACCGTCGCCAGGTCAGCCGATATCAGCGCGGCGCCCAGCTCTGTTGTGCTCAGCGGCTCCGGCGTGGCCCGGTACAGGGCCAGCACGCCGGCCCTGATGGCGCCGATCTGCAGCGGCAAGGCGAACATCGCCCGGGCGCCCGCCCGCAGCGCGGCCGGCGCGAAACCGGGCCAGCGGCTGGTCGCGTCCCAGGCGCCCAGGTCAGCAGTGAGGACAGGGGCACCGGCGGCGGCCGCCTCGATGCAGGGCCCCTCCCCCATCGTCACCTGAAGTTCCTCCAGCAGCTCGGAGGTGTCATCGGTCACGCAGATGACATGGCTCGCGCTCGCGCCGTTCATGCCATGCGCCGTCACGCCAGCCCCGGTCACGGCGGCCGTGGCCACGACGACGGCGCAGATATCGGCGACCGCGGGCGGCGCGCCCCTGAGCGCGGCCCGCTCGGCCACCTGATCCCAGATCCGGGCGGCATTGCTATCCGGCATCGCCGCGACCGCCGATGGCCTTGCTGCGGGCAACAGGCATGGAAGATCCTTCCTGAGCACGTGCCGCCAGCAGCGTTGAGGCGTGCGCCGACGCCACTGCGTCCGCGTCTGCCCGCTCCGGCACAGGCCCCCGCTGCTGCTGCACCGGCACGGGCTTGCGGGCCCGCCCTGCTGGCACCGCAGGCACACGTGAGTACCGCAGCCTGCCACGCATCTGAGATTGCAGCGATCACAGCCAGGGTCCGGAGCTGTCCTGCTACCTTACTCGCCGCGCCTTCCGCCGGTATTGCGACCGGATCTTGGTCAGTGGCAGGCTGCGCAGGCGAGCGCGCCCGGCTGCCGAACCTCAGCGTGACCATGGCGCCGGCGCGGCCGGCGCGACGCGGACCTGCCGGACCTGCCGCCCGGCCACCATCGGGCCGCTGAGAGGCGCATACTTATGACAATGAAGCCTGCCCGCGTCGCCCAGCGACGTCATCTGCCCACATCACCCTTCGCAGCCCCTGTCCCCCGGCCGGTGGAGCAGTTTGCCGCCCGCGATCAGGTGACCCATGACAAGTACGGCCTCGGCGTCGTCATCGAGGTAGAGGATCAGATCGCCGTGCTGGTGGATTTCGGCGGGCACCAGGAGCGGATCCCGTCTCCGTTCGCCAAGCTCACCAAGCTGTAGCTCGCCAAGCTGCACGGCACGCTCACCGGCTGCGCGAGGCTCACCGGCTGCGCGGCTTGCCCGGCTGGCCAGGCGCCATCCGGCGATGACGGCGCGTAGCGTCGCAACACGGTGCGGCGCGCGGTGCCGTTTTGCGGGCAAGCCAGGCTGCCTGTCACTAATGTGTCCGCTGGGAGCGGACCGCCAGGCCCGCGGCGAACTGCGACGCCGCAGCCGCAATCTGCCTGCGCTGATGACGGCACGGGCCAGCAAGGTGCACTATGCCGACTCACCGTGCCCCGACCCGCCGGGCGGCACGCAGGTCCGGTGGTCTCCAGTCGCCTGCCCCGCCGCCGGCCGCGCGGCGTCGCCGCCGCGCCGCGATCGGGCTGCTCGCGGCGCTCGTGCTGGCGGCAGCTGGCGTGCTCGCCGTGACCCGCCTGACCACGGCCACGGCTGGCCGCGTGGCCGCGCAGGATGCCGCCGCAACCCGGTGCCCGGCACCGGGCAGCCGGGCCAGCCACGGGTGCGCGCCGGGGCCGGGATCGGGATCAGCCTCGGCCCACGCTTCCCGCCCGGCCAGTAGCCCGGCGGCATCCGCCAGCGCGCGGGTCAGGCCGGCGCGGCACCGCGGCAGCGCTCCCGGGCCGTCGCGACCGCCCGCGAGCCCGCCGGATCCGCCGGCCTCGCCGTCAGCGCCGGCGGATCCGCCGGGCTCGCCCGCAGCGGCCGCTGCCGCCGCGGTGCTGGCGCGGATCAATCAGGCCCGCGCGCAGGCCGGGCTGCCCGCCTACGCCGAGACCGCGGGGCTCGAGCTCAGCTCGCTGCGGCACAACGCGCTGATGGCGGCCGGCTGCGGGCTCTCGCATCAGTGCCCGGGCGAGCCGTCGCTGGGGGCCCGCGAGACCGCGGCCGGAGTGCACTGGACGACGGCCGGAGAGAACATCGGCGAGGGCGGCGCGATCGCTGACACCGCGGCCGGGATGACGCAGATGGCCACCGAGCTG
>Ga0208686_1000292_pt1 | contig 26910 bp, 29 predicted proteins | sample June2015DPH_6_50_FD_184694 | JGI IMG/M metagenome (GOLD analysis project Ga0208686, IMG submission 184694) | Peatland microbial communities from SPRUCE experiment site at the Marcell Experimental Forest, Minnesota, USA - June2015DPH_6_40... | ecosystem: Environmental > Terrestrial > Soil >... | reverse complement strand
TTTGCGCGGGAGGCGGGCCTCTGTCGCGGCAGTACATGTCCTCCCGAGGCTACCGCTGGTAATCTTGCCGTAAGTTGCCGTCCAGATAAAATTTCTCTCAGGATGGGGTTCACTCGCACACAGATCGCGATTGCCGTCAGCGCTGGGGCGCTGCTGGTGTTTGGATTTCTCGGCTACATCTGGTGGCTGAGCAATCAGGGACCGGTGCTGGCGCGCTCGGAGGATCACGATCCGCTGACCGGCTTGCCCGTCAGCATCCGGATGAATCCGTTGCGCGATCGCACGATCGAGCACAGCGCCAACAAATTTTTGCATGAGCTGCGAGACGGCCACTGCGACCAACTGCTCTCCGAATGGGAGCACGACTACCGCAAGAAGTATGCGCACTTCATCTGCAACTCCGAGGCGCAGCATCCGCTGCTTTCCTGGGAGTTGGCGGAGTGGGAGAGCGCACCGCCCTTGACCATCCTTCACTACCGCGGCAAGCGCCGTTACGGCAGCGGCCAGGCCGGAACCTATCAGGAACTCTTCACCGTCACCACCGAAAACAAAGATGGCCAGTGGGTGGTCACCAAGTACGACGCGATGTACTGAGGCGGTCGTCGCAATTGCGGTGATTCCTTAAAGTCGAACCTGTGATTTGATGCCAACAACGCCTCAATCTCGTGCTCTCAAGAAGGTTCTCTACCGTTGCCACTGGGTTGTATTTTTACGGCTGGATGCCACAATCGCCGCGTCCCGATGTTGGGCGGATCTACCCGGCTGACGACGGCCACAATATCAGGGTGTACGTCGCTAAGGGCGAACTAGAATGGCAGAACTTCGTGAGGTATGACTTGATGACTGTCATGGGCGCCTGCGTCGTCGCTCTTGGCATCGTTATGCTGGTCCGTGAGCATAGGGGCCAGCCCCCTATCAAGAACATACGGGACTTCTGGTCTTAACTCCCAGACACCTTGCCTTCCCCGTATCTCCGTGCCTCCGTGGTAAAAATTAAACATGCCTGACCGTTCCCCCCAGCCGAAGCCCTCCGCTGCTCGGAACGTCTACGCTTTCGGCATCACGTCGTTCCTGAACGACACTGCCACGGAAATGGCGTACTGGGTCTTGCCGGCGTTTCTGGGGTCGCTGGGAGCGGGGCCGGCGCAGTTGGGATTGATTGAGGGCGTTGCCGAAAGTGTGGCGTCGTTCGCCAAGCTTTTCTCCGGATATCTTACTGACCACATCCGCCGCCGCAAGCCGGTCGTGGTCACGGGATATTTTGTCGCGAATGCGGTCAAGCCTCTGCTCGCGATTGTCACTGCGTGGCCGCAAATTTTATTGATTCGCTTTACCGATCGCCTTGCCAAAGGCGTACGTGGAGCGCCGCGCGACGTAATGGTCGCAGAGTCAGTGCCGAAAAACCGGCTGGGCTCAGCTTACGGACTGATCCAGTCGATGGATTCTGCCGGGGCCATTGCCGGGCCTCTGACCGCGCTGGTCCTGCTTTCGCGGTTCGGAATTCGGAGTGTATTCTGGGCAGCCGCAATCCCCGGAGCATTATGTGTGCTGGTCGCTGTGGTGGGGATACGTGAGACTAAGCGCTCGCGCGGAGAAGAGTCCACGACAAACGGTGTCGAAAGCTCAGATGCAAGAAAGAACAAGACATCTGCTTCACTTGCCGCCAGGCAGAAGAGCGAAGGCCAGAACACAAAGCTTCCCACCAGTTTCTATTTCGTTCTCAACGCCGTGACACTTTTCTCGCTAGGCAATTCAAGCGACATGTTCCTCGTTCTACGGGCGCAGAATGTCGGAATTCGCGTTGCTCTCGCGCCGCTGCTCGGCCTGGTCTTCAACATTACCTACACGCTTGCATCCTGGCCCGCAGGTTGGTTCAGCGACCACGTCCCGCGACGGCTTGTCGCTTCTGTCGGCTACGTGATTTTTGCCGCAGTGTATTTTATTTTTGGGCGTGCGCCCTCCACGCTGACGATCTGGATCGCGATGGCAGTGTATGGTTTCTACTACGCGCTAACGCAGCCTGTGCTGAAGGCGCTGGTGGTTGACACGGTAGAGGAATATGTACGAGGCCGCGCTCTGGGCATTTATTTTTTCGTGACCAGCGTCGCAACTCTAGCCGCCAGCTTGATCACCGGCGAACTGTGGAAGCATTATGGAGCCTCGATTCCGTTTTATTTCTCTGCGGCGTTGGCGCTGGTCGCGGCGGTACTTTTGCAGGCAGCGCGGCGCGGAAGTAACGGTCCTCTCAAGGGCTAAAGCCCTTTGATTTATGGGGCTTGAGCCGCACGGCGGAGAGCCGTGCCCTTCCCAAAACTCTTCCACCACAGGAAAATCAGAATCTGAACTGCGATTCCAGCGCACGTATCAAGAGCAACATCTCGCGGAGTTCCCGTACGTGACGGGATGAAGCTCTGGTGCCACTCATCGAGGCTGGCCACGAAGGCCGTCATCAGTACAGCGATGCTGGCCCATCGTATGGTCCACAACGGATTTCCCCGCGCCGGGAAGGTCTCGCGCCAAGCCCGAAATGCCAAAATACTCAAGACGCCGTAACCTACGACGTGGCCGCCTTTGCGAATGTAGAAGTGCCAGTGCTCAAAGCGCATCCAATCCAAGCCGAAGAGGTAATGCAGCAGAGGATAGAGGATCCGGCTGGTGTTGCTGGAAGAGAGCATGGCGGTGGATTCAATGGCAATGACGATGAGCCAGAGAATCGCGGCGATCCACGCCGTCAGAAGATTGTGCCGGTGGGAGTTCAAACGCGCGCGCTACTCGATGGCATAGTTGGGAGCCTCGCGGGTGATCATGACGTCGTGGACGTGACTCTCGCGGAGTCCGGCGCCGCTGATGCGCACGAAGCGCGTTTTCTGCAGGAGTTCGGCGATTGTCGAGCAGCCGCAGTAGCCCATGCCTGATTTCAATCCGCCAACCATCTGGTGGACGATCATGGCAACCGAACCGCGATAGGGAACCCGTCCTTCAATGCCCTCAGGAACCAGTTTGCCCAGGCGGTTCGAATCGCCGTCATTGGCAGAGACCGCGGCGGATGAATCCCCTTCCGTGCTCTGGAAATAGCGTTCACTGGAACCTTGGGCCATGGCGCCGATCGATCCCATGCCGCGATACGACTTGAAGGAGCGGCCTTGATAGAGGATCAGCTCGCCGGGGCTTTCATCTGTTCCGGCGAAAAGCGAACCAATCATTACCGCACTTGCGCCCGCAGCCAAAGCCTTTGTGATGTCGCCCGAGTACTTGATGCCGCCGTCGGCGATGATGGGAACGCCGGCGTCTTTCGTGGCGCGGTAGGCCTCGGCGATAGCGGTGATCTGCGGCACGCCGGCGCCGGTAACCACGCGCGTGGTGCAGATGGAGCCGGGGCCAATGCCGACCTTGATGCCGTCCGCTCCGGCGCGAGCCAATTCGCAAGCGCCGTCGAAGGTAGCGATGTTGCCGGCCAGCAGCTCCATGTCAGGCAGTTTCGATTTCACCACCTTCACCGCTTCGAGCACTTTGCTGGAGTGACCGTGCGCGCTGTCGATTGCGAGCACGTCAACTTTCGCTCTGGTTAATTCCTGGGCCCGCTCGAGAAAATCCCCGGTGGCGCCGATGGCTGCGCCTACGCGCAGGCGCCCCTGAGAATCCTTGGCAGCGTTGGGATATTTCAGTTTTTTCTGAATGTCTTTTACGGTGATCAGTCCCTTGAGGTTGTACTTGTCGTCGACGACGAGAAGTTTTTCGACGCGATGCTCGTGGAGAATTTCCTCGGCATCTTCGAGAGTGGTGCCCACGGGCACGGTGATGAGATTTTTCTTGGTCATCACGCGATCGATGGGAATGTCAAAGCGGGTCTCGAAGCGCAGGTCGCGGTTGGTGAGAATGCCGACCAGACGGCCTTGCTGAGTAATGGGTACGCCGGAAATCTTGTACTTGCGCATGACTTCGAGCGCATCGCTAACCTTATCGGTGGGCGACATGGTGACGGGGTCGACAATCATGCCGCTTTCCGAACGCTTTACTTTATCGACTTCATTGGCCTGCTGCTCGATTGTGAGGTTGCGATGAATAATGCCGAGACCTCCCTGCTGAGCCAGTGCAATCGCCATGTGAGATTCGGTGACGGTGTCCATGGCGGCGCTAACAACGGGGATGTTCAGGCTGATATTGCGGGTAAGCTGCGTGTGGGTATTGGCAGTTGCGGGAATTACATCGGAGCGCGCGGGTAAAAGAAGAACATCATCGAAGGTGAGAGCTTCGGGCACGGGAAAATGAATCATAAGTTTCTCGGGAATTCTCCCAGCTGTGGGGGCCACTCTTCATTTTAGAGAGGGCGAAGCGATTCAGGCAAATGCGCAGGGTATTTTAGAGGCTGATATCATCGCTAGTCTTCACCGAGCAAGCTATGCGCAGGCTGATTCTGTCCTTCTGTCTTCTGGCAGTCTCAACGACCGTCGCAGCGGCACAGCAATACGATCTCGTTCTCGAGGGGGGCCGCGTCTTGGATCCTGAAACCGGATTGGATGCTGGTGCGCAATGTGGGCATCCGCGACGGAAAAATTGCTCGCGTCTCGTCCGCGGCACTGAGCGGAGGGCGGGTGGTCTCTCCTGGCTTCATTGACTTGCACCAGCATGGGCAGGACATGGCGAGCCAACGGGTCAAGGCGCTTGACGGCGTAACGACGGCGCTGGAACTGGAAATCGGAGCGCCCGACGTCGCTCAGTTCTTGAAAGCGAAAGAAGGTCATTCTCTAATTCACTACGGCATTTCGGCCAGCCATAGCGGCGAGGGCTCAGGTGTTCGGCGCACCGTTGCCCGCCGGAACCATCCTGCCCAAGAGCGGCGCAGCGACTGATCAGGCCGCCACCCCCGAGCAAATTGAAGCCATGGGGGGGCGGTTGCGCTCGGAGCTTGACGCTGGCGGCTTGGCCATTGGGATGGGCATTCAGTACACACCCGGCGCGACCCGGCTGGAGGTGATTGACATGTTCCGTCTGGCCGCCGAGCGGAGGTTGCCGGTCTACACTCACGTGCGCAGCGGGGGACACGTCGAGCCCGGCTCCTCCATTGAGTCGATGAGCGAAGTGATCGGAGCAGCTGCCATCACGGGCGCTTCGCTGCACATCGTGCACATCAACAGCTCTTGCTTGCGCGACTCACTGGAATGTCTCTCCATGGTGGAAGGAGCGCGAGCCCGCGGCCTGGACGTAACGACCGAAGCGCATCCCTACATTGCGGGCATGACGGCGGTGAATTCGGCGCTGTTTAACCCGGGCTGGCGCGAGAAATTGGCAATCGACTATGGCGATCTCGTGCTTCCGGACACTGGCGAGCACCTCACTAAGGAGCGTTTCGACGAGTTGCATAATTCCAGCGCGACGCGCTGGGTACTGATTTTCGCCAACACGCAGGAAGTGGTAGACCAGGTGATTCCTCATCAGCTGGTGATGATTGCCAGCGATGGCGCCGAAGGCCATCCCCGCAATGCCGGAACGTACTCGCGAGTGCTGGCACAATACGTGCGCGACAAGGGGACCGTCACGCTGATGCATGCGGTCCGTAAGATGAGTCTCATGCCGGCAGAGATGCTGGAGCGGTCGACGCCAGCGGCTCGACAAAAAGGAAGACTGCAGGAGGGCGCTGACGCCGACATTGTGGTGTTCGAGGCAAATACGATCCGCGACCGCTCTACCTTCGAGAAGCCTATGGAGCCAAGTGTGGGTGTGCAATATCTGGTGGTAGGAGGAACGGTTGTGATCGACGAAGGCAAGATCGTGCCGGATGCGTTCCCCGGGCGCGCGCTGTTGGGGCCAGGAAACGTTAGTTCCGGCGCGGGCCTTTGAGATCCGAATACGAATTGAAAACGAAGCGATGATCTTTTTGCTGGTTGGGGACAGTTCTTGCGGCGGGCAAGGCTCCGGCGTTTGTCTTTTACCCCCCATCCGGCGTATATTAGAAAACTGAGAACTGTTGTGTGGTACCGGCATTTGGCGAGGCACACCAGTGGGCGCAAGCCCACTTTTTCGTTGCGGAGGAATCGGCCGACCGGTGTGGACTGCAAGTTATTGGATGCATGGCATTTGAGCTTGATCGCGTAAGGGAGATTGCGGAGCGGGTAGCCGCCTCTAGCGGGCTGGAAGTGGTCGAAGTCGAGTTTCGCGGGAGTGGCAAAGCCCGGATGCTGCGCGTGTTTCTGGACAGACCCGGGGCGGCCGGAGGTGATCCGCTCGCAGGAGTGACGCACGGAGATTGCGCTAACTTTAGTCGCGAGTTTGGCACCATCCTCGATGTCGAGGATGCGATGCCGGGCAGCTATACTCTGGAAGTTTCGTCGCCGGGGTTGGACCGCAGACTCACGAAAGTGTCTGACTTTGAGCGCTTCGTCGGCAGCCGGATGAAGCTGACAACCAGGCAGCCGCTCGACAATAACCGGTACTTCGAAGGACGGCTGGAAAGTTTTCGCGAAGGCCGTCTGACACTGGACCTGAGTGCGGCGAGCAAGAAGTCGCGCAAGAAGATGGGCGCGGTGGCAGAGCAAGGACAGAAGGTCGGGATTGAATTCGCCAACGTGGAGAAGGCGAATCTGGTGCCGGAGATCTGAAGTCAGGTGTTAGGTCATAAGTCTTGGGCAAAACCCAAGGACCCAAGACCTAACAGTGTAACGGAATACTTTTATGGCGAGTGAGCTTTACAACACGATCGACGCGTTGAGCCGCGAAAAGGGGATTGATCCGCAGATTGTGGTGACTGCGGTAGAAGACGCCATTGTGATGGCGACCCGCAAGTACTACAAGTCGCAGGAAAATCTACGCGCCGAGCTGGATAAAGAAAGCGGCAAGATTAATGCCTACGCGGTGAAAACGGTGGTGGAGACGCCGGAGCAAGTGGAAGATCCGCAGCTGCAGATCACGCTGGAAGATGCGCGCAAGGCCGATCCCAACCTGGAGGTCGGTGGAGAGTTGCGAATTCCGAAGGTCACGGAAGGAATCCTAGGACGGATCGCGGCGCAACTGGCGAAGCAGGTGATTTTCCAGAAGGTCCGTGAGGCGGAGCGCGACACGGTCTACAACGAATACATCGGACGCGTCGGTGAAGTGGTGAACGCTACGGTGAAGCGAGTGGAAGGACCCGATGTGATCTTCGACATCGGCAAGGCCGAGGCGCGCATGCCCCGCAAGGAGCAGTCACGGCTGGAGTCATTCGCGATCGGCGAGCGGGTTAGGGTGGTGATTGCGCGCGTGGAGAAGGCTTCGAAAGGTCCGGGCGTGGTGGTATCTCGCGCTGTGCCCGACCTGGTGCAGCATTTGTTCCAGACCGAAGTGCCGGAGATCTATGACGGCACGGTAGTGATCCGCGCGATCGCGCGTGAAGCCGGCGAGCGCACGAAGATCGCCGTCATGTCCAAGGACAAAGACGTGGATGCGGTGGGCGCGTGCGTGGGCATGAAGGGAATGCGGGTGCAGTCGATCATCCGCGAACTGCACGGAGAAAAGATTGACATCATTGAGTATCACGAAGATGCGGTGACCTTCGCCGAGAAGGCTTTGCAACCCGCGAAGGTCAGCAAAGTCACCGTGGTCGATTCTGGCGGCAAGCATCTGGAAGTGGTGGTGGATGACAGCCAACTCTCCCTTGCGATCGGCAAGAAGGGCCAGAACGTTCGCCTCGCGGCGAAGTTGCTGGGCTGGAAGATCGACATCAAAAGCGAGGAAGAAAAGCGCCAGGAAGTTGAGCAGCAGATGTCAGCCATGGTCCCGCAGACGGCCACGCCGCTGGAGAGCGTGCCCGGTCTGGGGGATGGGTTGGTGGAGAAGCTTAGCGCTGCTGGCGTGACCACTGTCGAGGCGCTTGCCGACATGACGCCGGAGCAGCTTGAGGCGATTGAAGGTATCGGACCGAAGACGGTGGAAAAAATCAGTCTAGCGGTGAATAATTACTTTGCCAGCCTGGATCCGGATGCGGCGGTTGAGGGCGAAGCGTCGGCGGAGGCTTCTGAGGCAGGCGCTGAGGAAGTTACCGCGGAAGCAGCGCCGAGTGAGGAGTTGGCTTCCAGTGAAGCTCCGGTTGAAGACACCGCGGGCGAAGCGCAGGCAGTTGCCGCAGATGAGCACGAAGGGCAGGCGCAAAATTCCGACGAGCAGCCTGCACCGGAAGCGGAATCCGCTTCCGAACCCAGAGAATAATCATGACACGCTGGAATAAGTTCGACGGCGTGGGACTGAAGAAACTGACTCTCCGTGAGGTCGCAATGAAGACCTAACAACAACGCGGAGAAACGAAAGGCCGGATGAGTAAGGTTCGAATTAACGATCTAGCCCGAGAGCTGGAAGTAAAGAGCAGAGCCATTCTGGATACGCTACCGCTAGTCGGGGTGACCGAGAAGAAGACGCATTCCAGTTCTCTGGAAGAGCATGAAGCGGAAAAGGTGCGTGTGTACATCCGTTCCGCCGCGGAAGGTTCCTCTTCGGCTGGCAAATCCAGTTCTCGACCGGTTCGGGGCGAAGAAGAAATCAAGACAAAAATTGATTTGTCACACATCTCGCGTCCGGGAGATGTGCTGAAGGCGATTACGCAGCAGAAGGAAGCGGTTGTTCCGCCGGTTGCGCCACGTCCAGTGCCACCGCCGATGACGGCGGCCCCGAGCGCGCAACCTCCGGTAGAGAAACCAGCAGCGACGCCTCCAACTGCAGTGAGTCGGCCCCCAACGGTTGCACCTCCGGTAGTGAAGCCAGCCGTGGAACCTCCGGCAGCTTCCGTGAGCGCAGCTCCGCCGGCTCCGGTTATCACTTCGCGACCCGCAGTAGCACCTCCAGTTGCGTCAGCGCCCGCGTCTTCGCCAGTGGCCGCGCCTCCGGGGCGTGCAGCGACATCGCCTGTTGTGCTTCCTTCTGCGCCAGCACCTCCGACGGTTTCGGCGAGCGCTCCGGCCGCGCCTCTTGTAACGGCAAAACCAGCAGGTCCGCAGCCACCAGCGCCGCGTATGATCGTTCCGCAGACTGGGCCGCGACCTGTTTATAAGGCTCCGGTGCGTCCGGCTCCGCCGCCGGTGCAGCCTGGAGTTCCGATCGGCGGCGCGATGCGTGCCGCGCCGGGACGTCCAGTTCCTGGCCAACCGATTTTTCAGCGGCGTCCGCCCGCACAGGGTGGTGGTCCGCCGCGTCCTCCGCTTCGTCCCGGCGAGCGTCGTCCCATGCATCCCACACGGCAAGCGCCCGCGGGCGCACGACCGCTGGGTGTAGGTCCGGCTCTGCCACCTCCCGGCACGACCCGGCCAGGCAGCCGTCCGGGCGGGCCAGCGCGACGTCCCGGTCAGCGCTATGTTCCGCGGGGCGTGAAGGAAGGTCCGATGAAGGGCTACACGCCGCCACCGCGCATGGTGGTGTCGAACGAGCCCCAGCCGATCACGCGCAGCATCACGATTACGGAAGGTATCAGCGTTAAGGATCTGGCGGAGAAGTTGGATATCCGCGCCAAGGATTTGATTTCGCGTCTATTGTCGAAGGGCGTATTCGCCACGATCAACCAGACGCTCGACGCGGAACTAGCGAGCGAAATGGCACGCTTCTTCGGCGCGGATACGAACGTGATCACGTTCGAAGAACAGACGGCCAAAGAAGTTGATGCGGCTGCTGCTGGCGAAGAGTCAGCGCCTGAAACCGGGATTCGTCCGCCCGTGGTCACGATCATGGGCCACGTCGATCACGGTAAGACCACACTGCTAGACTCGATTCGTCTGACGAATGTGGCGGAAGGCGAAGCGGGAGGCATCACCCAGCACATCGGCGCCTACAAGGTGCGGATTACCGACAAGGAATCGCCCGCATTCGGACGCGAAATTGTGTTTCTCGATACTCCGGGCCACGAAGCTTTCACGCGCATGCGATCCCGCGGCGCAAAAGCCACCGACATCGTCGTGTTGGTTGTGGCCGCCGACGATGGCGTCATGCCGCAAACTCTCGAAGCCATTGACCACGCGCACGCCGCGGAAGTGCCCATCATTGTGGCAGTGAACAAGATCGACAAGCCAGATGCTTTGCCCGACCGCGTGAAGAAACAGCTTGCCGACCGCGGCCTCATGCCGGAAGAGTGGGGCGGCAAGACCGTCTTCGTCGATGTTTCGGCGAAGAAGAAAACCAATCTGAATCTGCTGATGGAAATGATTTGCCTGGTGGCCGATCTGGGCGAGCTGAAAGCTACTCCCGAGCGTGCGGCGACTGGCGTGGTGCTGGAAGCGAAGCTCGATCGTGGCCGCGGTCCCGTGGCCACGGTGCTGGTGCAGAACGGAACCCTGAACGCTGGCGATAATTTTGTAGTCGGCAATGTGTACGGCAAAGTGCGCGCGATGTTTGACGATCGCGGCGCTCAGTTGAAGACGGCTCCGCCTTCCACACCCGTGGAAATTATCGGTATGGAGGCGTTGCCGCAGGCCGGCGATCAGTTTGTGGTTGTGGCCGATCGCGACAAAGCCCGCGGCATCTCCGAATACCGCGAACAGAAATCGCGCGAAGCCGCGCTGGCCAAGAGTTCCCGCGTGTCGCTGGAAGGACTGGCGGAGCAGATCAAGGCCGCGGGTACCAAGGAACTGAACGTCATTCTCAAAGGCGACGTGCAGGGCTCGGTGGAAGTAATTACCGACTTGCTCACAAAACTCTCGAACGACAAAGTTCGCCTGAAGCTGCTGCGCTCAGGCGTGGGCGCAATCACCGAAACCGACGTTCTGCTGGCCTCGGCGTCGAACGCCATCATCATTGGCTTCAACGTGCGGCCGGAGCGCAAGGCACAGGAAATCGCCGAGCAGGAAAAAGTGGACATCCGCCTGCACTCGATCATTTACGAACTGCAGGACGAGATCAAGCGCGCCATGACTGGCTTGCTCGAGCCTACCTTTAAGGAACACTATCAGGGCCGCGCCGATGTGCTCAACGTTTTCCGCATTCCGAAAGTCGGGACAGTGGCCGGTTGCCGCGTGAGCGATGGCTTGATCAAGCGCGACTCCGAAGTCCGCTTGCTGCGCGACAACGTGCAGGTTTTCAAGGGCAAGGTGGGATCGCTGCGCCGATTCAAGGATGACGCCAGTCAGGTCACAAACGGCATGGAGTGCGGCATCTCAATCTCCAACTACGGCGATATCAAAATTGGCGACGTAATCGAGGCCTTTGCCACGGAGCGCATCGCGGCCGAAGTGATCGCATAAGGAAGTTCCCACTTCTCGGTTCTCAATCCTCAGTTCTCAGTCCTCAACACAGTGTATTTGCTGAGAATCGAGAATCGGGAACCGAATTGCATGCCCATCGCCTTCCTCACGCTCGAACTTCACATCGAAGCGGCACAATCGCTTAAGGACAAACGCCAGGTTGTGCGCAGCCTGAAAGACCGTCTGCGCAGTTCGTTCAACGTTTCGGTCGCGGAACTCGATGCCAGCAGCCTGTGGAATCGCGCCACCATTGGCGTGGTGAGCATCTCCGATTCACGTGACTATCTGGATGGATTGATGAAGAACGTTGAGCGGCAGGCTACACGCATTGCCAACAACCACGGGGCGCAAGTTGCCGACTCGTTTGTGGAATACCTGTAGTAGGGGCGCTTGACCTTTGGCGCCACGTTCTCCTCGGGAGCGAAGGTCTACCGTGAAGGGCCAAACCCTGGATCCCCCAAGGCCGCGGTCACCAATTCCGTGTCCAAGTATTCTGTCAGCTCTTGCAGCTTCCCGCCGGCAAGGCGGAAGGCGAAACAGTAACTGTTGTTGTATGGTATTCCGTCTCTACTGATGTTGTTACCCCGAGCTTCAACGGCTACATAGTCTTCATCAGCGATGAAGCGATGAGCCACTGTGGTGATCGGTGCGGCAAGCCGGGCGCGCAGAGCGGAGAGCAACTCGTCCGTGACGGTCTTTTTCCCGGCGAACTTTCTTGACCACTTGGTCGCACCGGTGATGGTCCAGCTAAAATCCTCGGCCATGCTGTCTACGAACGGCCGTGAGTTCCCATTGGCCAGCTCGGAGAAAATGCGCTGCAAGGTGTTTTTGTTTTCGACTGCACTCATCGTAATTTCCTCCTCCTCCTCAGTTGCGGTCTTTTTCGTAGATTTTGCGGCGGCAACATTGCTGGCCTTCGGCCTGTCGTAAGCCACTCTCCGTAGAAATCGATTTTGCGGTCAACCAGTTTCAGTGCCTGCGTCCACTCTGTGATTTTTTCTTTGACGCGCGCGCGGTGCGCAGACAGGAGCTTGTGCCTTTTCCTCAGTGTGCGGTGCCCTTGCTTGACGAGGGCGGCATATTCGCGCATCTGTGCGATCGACATACCAGTGCGGCGCAGGCGATCGATAAGATCGAGCCAACCGAGGTGAAGTTCGTTGTAGACGCGCCGCCTGCCGTTATCGCGAACCACGCCGGGTATCAGTCCCTGGGCTTCATACCAGCGAATGGCATGAATGCTCCGGCCCGTCCGCGCCGCAAGTGTGCCGATGTGAAAGCTCTCGGAGATCGATGTCTGGGCCCCGACCGGCGATGAAAGGTTCATAATTCCATTACACATGCTAGAGCGCACTCTAGGTCAAGGGAAAACTTTGCGCCCACTCGCAGTCAGGACGCGGCTTAAGGCCAGCCACGGCCCCTGGCGTGGGCCGGGAGGCTGTTGCAGCGCGGAACGGCCCCGCTATCGCGTTGTTACCTCTGTACTTACCACGATCGCTCCTTTGTGCGCGACAATAGCACTTGCAGGCCAACACTTGCGGTCGGTTTTCTGATATTCTCATGCGTTTTACTTCGAGGTGAAAGGTGGAGAAGCGCGGGGTGAAGTACCATCGCGGGCGGTTAGGCGAGGCCTTGCGCGAGGAAATCGAAACGCTGGTGGAAGGAGAACTGGCGGATCCGCGCATCGGTCTTGTGGGCGTGACCGCCGTGCATGTTGCCGACGATGGTCGTTCGGCGCAGGTTCTGGTGGATGTGGACGGCGACGATGAGGAAGCGGAGCGAAGTCTTGAAGGCTTGCTCGCCGCCAAAGAATACATAAGGCATGAATTGGTGGAGCGTCTGCGACTGAGGCGCGCGCCAGAATTGTATTTCCGCTTGGACCGCTCGGAGCGGGAAAAAGCGCGGGTGGAAGAACTTTTAGCGCGAGCGAAAAAAAGAATGAGATCTCATACCAACCCGGGTTCCGAAAAGGTATAGCAATGTTGCGGGACGTTCTCCAGCAAATCGAGCAACGTGACCGGTTCGTGCTTACATCGCACGCCCGCCCGGACGGCGATGCGATCGGATCGGCGCTGGCGTGCTGCCAGGTTCTGCGTGCCATGGGGAAGCGAGCTGACGTCGTGCTGCACGACGGTGTCCCGCGAATTTACCGTACGTTACCCTTTGCCGACGAGGTTCTGCAGGCGAACCACGTCGGCGGGAATTACGAAGCCGCAATTATTTTGGAGTGCGACAGTATCAACCGCACCAGGCTGGAAGGACTGGAAGACCGTTTCCTGATCAGTATCGATCACCATGTTAGCGGACGCCCGTTCGCGCACGTGAACTGGATCGATCCTCATGCCGTAGCCACGGGAGAAATGGTGTTTCGTCTGGCGCGCGAAGCTGGGACGCCATTCTCTCCGGAAATGGCGACCTGCCTTTACACCGCGCTGATGACCGATACCGGGTCGTTCATGTTTCAGGGGACGAACGAGCATACCTTCGCACTGGCTCGCGAACTGGTGCTCGCCGGCGCTGATCCTTCCCATTGTGCGCGCAATATTTATTTTGCCCACTCCGTCGCCAAGATTAGGTTGCTGGGAGAAGCGTTGCGGAACCTTAATACCGAACGCCACGTCGGCTGGACTTGGGTGACGCAGGAGCAAATGAACCGCTGCGGAGCAAAGGAAGAAGATTGCGAAGGTCTGGTGAATTATGTGCTTTCCATTGGAGAAGTCGAGGTTGCTGCATTCTTCCGCGAGCTTCCCGACGGACGTTTTCGCGTGAGCCTGCGTAGCAAGGGCAAGCTCGATGTGGCGCACGTGGCCGAAAGGTTTGGCGGCGGCGGCCATAAGTGCGCCAGCGGCTGTTCCGTCGATGGTCCACTAGCCCAGGCGGTTCACCAGATTCTGGAGAATCTGTGCCACGGTCCTTCCGTACAATAAAATATGAGCGTGTCTCTTCCGGGAATTGGTGATTGCTGATTTTTAATTGTTGATTGACAGCTCTCGGCAGCGCGACTTGTTAATCCGAAATCAACAATCAATCGCTACTGATGCCCGCAGATCCCGGAATCTCAGCCGCATGACGAATCGCACTCGCACCGACTCGCTGTTGCTTGCGGGTTTTTGTGCATTTTTGTTTTTCTATGGCCTGGGACAATTCGGGCTGATCGGAGCCGACGAGCCACGATATGCGCAGGTGGCGCGCGAAATGCTGGAACGCCACGATTGGATTACACCCACGCTCGGCGGCCAGCCGTGGCTGGAAAAGCCGCCACTTTATTACTGGCAAGCCATGCTGGCTTACCGCATCTTTGGGGTGAGCGATTGGGCCGCGCGGCTGCCTTCAGCGATTGACGCCACTTTCCTCGTGCTGGCAGGCTACTTCTTTCTGCGCCGCTTTCGGCGCGGATTTGAGCTTGACGGCGCACTGATCGCGGCTTCCTCTGCGGGAATCATGGGCTACGCTCATGCCGCGTCAATGGACATGGCGCTGGCCGCGGCTTTCACCATTGGCATGCTGGGCTGGTGGGCGTGGCGCGAAAGCGGAAAGCAAATTTACCTCGCGGCGTTTTATGGCTTCATGGCTTTAGGGACCTTGGCGAAAGGTCCAGTCGCGCCGTTTCTAGCGTTGGTGGTGATCGTCTTCTACGCAGCCGCGGTTCGCGAATTGCGGCTGGTTCTGAAGACTCTCTGGCTGCCAGGAATTTGCTTATTCTGCGTCATCGCCCTGCCGTGGTATTTCGCAGTGCAGGTGCGCAACCCAGAGTTTTTCCGTGAGTTTATTGTCGAGCACAATCTCGGTCGATTCTCAAGGAATCTTTATCACCATACGGAGCCGTTCTGGTATTACCTGCCAGTCACCGCCATGGCGTTGCTTCCGTGGATGGTGTTCGTGATCGCAGCTTTGGTGCAGTCGCTGAGAAAATGGTGGGCCGAGCGAAAATCGATTGCGGCGTCGCGAGATGGTATCGAAAATCAAATCAGCATTTTCGCCTGCTGCTGGCTCGTCCTGCCTGTGGTATTTTTCTCAATCTCTCAATCGAAACTTCCCGGCTATATTCTTCCCGCGATTCCGGCGGGAGCGCTGCTGTTAGCGGATTACTTAAGGCATCATCTGCAAAGAAGTGAAGACGAACGAATCGCCACGTGGGTGGTGGTGTTGCACGCGTTGTTCGCCGCGGCTCCGATTGTTCCAGCGTTGCTGATTGCATACTTAATCATGCAGCACCGTCTTCCCGGAGGCCAGCCGATGCTCGTGGCTCTTGCCATCGCATTTGTACTCTGTGCCGGAATCGGGCTGACTCTGGTGCGCAAGACTGGCCTACGCATGCTGCGCTTCGTGACTCTGATTCCGGTGGTGCTCACGGTCGGAGCCGTGTTGAAACTTGGTTCCGCAGCGATCGACCAAACACTCTCGGCGCGGCCACTGGCCCAGGAAATCGCTGCGATAGAGACACATCCGCTGACGCTCGCTGTCTTCCATGTTTCCCGCGAGCTCGAGTACGGCCTGACTTTTTATCGCAACCATTTAACCTTCAATTATGACTGGGGCAGAGTCCCGCAAGAGGAGCACCTGCTGGTGGCCCCGGAGAATTCACAGGTGGAGATCGCAAAGCTGGTAGCGGGGCGCCGCGTCTCTTATCTTGGCCATTATGCTCCGCGGCATGTTGATTACTACTGGGTCGCCGCCGTAGCGGTAGATTCCCCGCACTAAACGCTCGGCAAAGCTATCAATGTTGCCGCCCTGTGTTCTGCCCGTTTGCCTCGCGTCCTCGAACGCACTAAACTCGGAGTTCTGCCGCCGCGAACGAAGCCAGAATGCTGGGCTAAGTTTGCAGGAGCCTCGTGGAGATTCTCGACCTCAGACATTTTTCCTCCGTGGATCTGCGCCCTCTGCTCGACGACGAGGGTCGAGTGTGGGCCAGCCTGCTCTCATGGGACTATAGCGGTTCGGCGGAGATGATTCTGCGCTACGTGGACGCGAAAATTCTTCCCGGCTACGCCGCCATCGAACGCGGCCGCATCTTCGGTTACACCTTCTTTGTGTATGAAGGCAGCAAGGGCGTGGTCGGCGATCTGTTCGTGGCTAATGGCAACCGTCTTCCAAATTCGCGCGAAGTGGAGCTTAAGCTGTTGACGCACGTGATAGAGACGCTGCAGCAGTCACCCGGAATCCATCGCGTCGAAGCTCAGTTGCTGGCGCACGAATCGGGAAGCGTCGCTCGGCCGTTTCTGGATCAGGGATTTCAGCGCCATCCGCGCCTGTTCATGGTTCTCGAGCTGGGTAAGATTTCGCCGCTCGTGCCGCCCACCCATCGCGAAATTGAAATCCGGCGTTGGACTGAAGCCGACTACCAGTCCGCAGCCGCCGTGATTACCGCGGCGTATCGTGGCCACGTCGATGCCCAGATCAATGATCAGTACCACACCCTGGGCGGATCGCTGCGTTTCCTGAATAATATTGTCCGCTTTCCGGGATGCGGATTGTTCGACGCGGAGTCATCATTCGCCGCCGTGGATCGCAAAGCCAAAAACCTGATCGGATTAATTCTCTGTTCGCGCGTGCGCGGCGACGTGGGCCATGTGACGCAAGTGTGTGTGCTCCCGGAATATCGCTCGCGTGGCATTGGCGAATCCCTTCTGGCGGCGACTGCGGGAAGACTTCGGAAGCGGGGCTTTTCCATGCTCTCGCTCACCGTGACCGAGGCCAATTCCCGCGCAGTAGCCCTCTACCGCCGCCTGAATTTTGAGTCGAAGCGAGTATTTGATGCCTTCGTGTGGGAGGGATGAAAAGAGGCTAACAGCATTAGCTTCTGACTTCTTGCCGATCCAGTTCACCTGGCGGAAGATGTTGGAGTTCACAAGAATTTCAAACTGGAGAAGTCCGACTCAGAAGCTAGGAGCTAGAAACTAACGCCGCACCAGCCACATTACCCAGCCCGCCACCAGAATACCGCCCAAGAACATCACGAAACAGTAGAGGCCATAGCGGATCATATCGCGACTAGTTTCGCGATGCGTAATGCCGAAGACTATGGAAGCAAAAAGCGCGAATACAAAAGCCGCACTGAAATGAGTGAGCTGAATGGTCATTGGTTCACCACGGTGCGGGAGTTCTTAGCTGATAGCTGACGGCTGATGGCTGAAAGCTGGTTCATTGTTTCTTTCCGATGGCGATGTGGTAGGCGTCCGCCACCGCAATGAAGTTCAGCAGACCGGCAACGATCATGAACTTGGTGCCGTAATCCGCAATCGCAAAGGCAATCGCTCCCTGGCCTCCATTCAAGGCGAGGGTCGCAATATACATTCCGCCCGCGCCCAGATCTCCGATGAATCCAAGAATATCGAGGATGTCGCCGCCATTGGCCTTGTAGATGTGGCCCTGCATCAGCAGTCCGAGCACAAACAAAGTTCCGATCGAGACGAGCAGTAGCAGGCCGCGAATCCAGCGTCGTTGGATGAGGTGGCCTGCCCCGGGAATGAGCCAGCCCACGGCGGGCGCGATTATCGACATCATGCTGGCGGGCTGCGCCGGTTCAACCGCTTTTGTCTTTGCTGGGGTGGAATTTGCCATCAGATAATTACGATCTCGCGTTGAATATTGCCGGTCACTTCTGCCGACTTCGGACGAACCAGCATGTTGACTTCGCTGCGCACCCCGAATTCCGGCAGATAAATGCCGGGCTCGATCGAGAAGCACGAGTTGGGAAGAAGTTGGCGCTCGTCGTGGATTTCCAGATCGTCCATGTTGGCCCCGTTGGAATGGACGTCGGTGCCTATGGAATGTCCTGTCCGGTGAATAAAATAATCGCCGTAGCCCTTTTTCTTGATGTGGTTTCGGGTGGCGCGATCCACTTCCCATCCCGCAATCGGGCGCCCGGCGCTGATCGCGTCCGTCACGGTTTTGACGCCAGCGTCGCGCGCGTCGCGCACAATTTCGAAAACTTCGCGTATGCGTCGAGATGGAGCCGAGCCGACAAAGCCCATCCAAGTGATGTCATAGTAAACCGCATCGGGAACGTCCTTTTTTCCCCACACGTCGAGCAAGACCAGATCGCCCTCGCGAATGGGAACTGGATGATCGGCACGCGGCTCATAGTGCGGATTGCCGGCATTGGCGTTGACGGCCACGATCGGCGGATCGTCGGTGAGCAGATTCTCGCGGCGGAACGATTCCATAAACCACTGCTGGATTTCATGTTCGGTGGTCCCGCCGTTGCGCACGCGCTTGCCGATTTCCTTGAAGGCCGCCGCTACGATTGAATCCACGCTATCGCGCGCCGCAAAGTGCGTCTTGATCTGCTCTTCGCTCCAAGTGGCTTCGAACTGTGCGACCAAGTCGGCGGAGCTGACTACGTTCTTGCCTAAGCCCCGCAGCAGTTCAACGGTCCCGGCGTCCACCAAAGAAATGGTGAACACAATATTGTTCGGCGAATATTGCATGGCAATGTCGCGATAGGGAGCGAGCATTGACTTCAAGCTGTCGAACAACTCCTGCCATCCGGAATACTGACGCTTGCCGCCAGGCAGGGAATCGAGGTGTCCGGCCTCGATCTTGTGTACCAGTTTCACGGGCTCCCCCTGCGCCGGTATCAGGTAAAACCAGCGCCGCGTGACCATCAGACCCGCCGGCAAATCGAGCACCCGATAGGCGATTGGATCGCGATGATGGTGGTCGTAGAAAAGCCACGCGTCGATGTTGCGTTCGCGCAGCGCAGATTGGATGGCGGCCAGGTCCATGGGCAAACCTCTATTGTAAACAATGGAATTGATTTGGGCGAATCCGGGACGCAAAGGCAGTATCCTGACTGCGAACTTTCCAGGCTGGTTCCTGGTCAACTACGATGCTACATTGCGCCGTTGGTCTGTCATGACTGAAACCGTCACCATGAAGCGCCCACGCGTCGAATCGATCGACGTGGTTCGCGGCGTCATCATGGTTCTCATGGCTCTCGATCATACGCGGGACTTCTTCGGCAATTCGGCTTTGAACCCCACCGACCCCGCCACGACGACGATCCCACTATTCTTCACGCGCTGGATTACGCATTTCTGCGCGCCAGTTTTCTTCCTCCTCACTGGCACCGGCGCTTATCTCTCGCTGCGCAAGAAATCAAAACGTGAGTTATCGCGATTCCTCTTTACTCGGGGGCTTTGGTTGATCTTTCTGGAACTCGTGGTGGTGCGCTGTTTCGGCTGGCAGTTTAACTTTGATTACCATCTGATCCTGCTCAATGTTTTGTGGGCACTGGGCTGGGCGATGATTACACTCTCGGTTCTGGTCTATCTGCTGGCTTCCGTCGTGGCGACATTCGGTCTGTTGATGATCGCAACCCACAATCTGTTCGATTCCGTACAATCCTCCAACCCGATTTGGTCCATCCTGCACTCGCCCAACCTCATCCTGAACGAGCCTGGGCACATCGTCTTCGTCGCTTACCCGCTCATCCCCTGGATCGGAGTCACAGCGGTGGGCTACGGCCTGGGACAGATCTATAGCTGGCCATCGGAACGCCGCAAGGCGTTTTTGTTGTCGTCGGGCACCGGCCTGACCGTAACCTTTCTTGTTTTGCGCGCGATCAATCTCTACGGCGATCCAGTACGCTGGACCACGCAGAAATCTGCGGCTTTTACTGTGCTCTCATTTCTGAATAGCACGAAGTATCCGCCGTCGCTGCTGTTTCTTCTAATGACGCTTGGCCCGGCGATGCTTTTCTTATGGACGGTGGACGCCCGCACGCCGCAATGGCTGCGGCCCGCGCTCATCATCGGCAAGGTGCCCATGTTTTATTACCTTCTGCACATACCCCTAATCCATTTGCTTGCGATCGCGGTGTGCTATGTCCGCTACGGGCAGGTTTATTGGATGTTCGAGTCGCCTAGCCTCGGGCAGTTTCCTATTACCCCGCCGCCCGGATGGGGATACTCTTTGCCGATCGTCTACCTGGTGTGGGCTATCGTCATGCTGGCGCTTTATCCGCTGTGCCGCTGGTTTGCTGCTCTGAAGCAGCGCCGCAGCGATGCCTGGCTTAGCTATTTCTGAACCAGGATGGCGGTGGTGGGCCCGTTCTTGAGGCAAACGAAACTAGAGGCCGCGGGCCAGAGAGAGGCCGGAAGACTACCGTCGTCCACGGATATTCCGACGTGGATGTATAGTTCTGTGTCCTCCAACAGTTCGACTTCCACCTGGTATTTCTTAGATTTGAATTCAACTTCGTAACATTCACTGTCAGGCAACTGAGACATGACTTGGTTGTAGGACATAGCCGGCCATTTCTTAATTTCAGCCTTCAGAACCACCCCCCAATTGTTCCGGCGAGCCCTGATTTTGTCCCAATACTGCGACCAAGGATTTTTCATCGAAATTGCCTGACGCAATGCTCACCTCGGAACACTCAGGCGGCCAAAATCTGTCTTCTCATCGCGGCCGGCAGCGTCTCGCAGGCCGTGCGCAGCACCAGCCGTGGCGCGCGTGCGCGAATCTTCACCAGATACGGAACCGTCCGCCTTGCGTCGTACTTGGCGGTCTCGCGTAGCAGCCAGCCTAATCCTTTCCGCACCATGTCATCTTGGTCCGAGAGAAGCGAGTCGGCAAGCTTCGCAATCTCCGGGAAGAACATCTTCGCGCGTGCTCCCCGGATCAGGGCCACGCAAGCCGCCCTCCGCCGCCAGCGGTTCCGCGACTTCGCCCATCGCGAGACTATCTTTGCACGCGCGGGCTTGGACGCCACCATCGGCGCGATCAGGTCATGCACCAGCGCATCATGATCGGCCCAACTGCTGATCCGGTCAAGCCAGGACTCAAACAGCTTGAATTCGCGGTCGCCAAACTCGCTATCCAGTTTCTCCAGCAAGAACACGGCGGCAACTTTTTCTTCGAGCACCGAGCCGGAGAAAAGCTGATTGGCAACCTCAACCAGAAAATCGAGCCCTTGTTCTTTTCTCACTTCCCGCCGGAAACGCACGGCTGCACGCCGCAAGTCCGCCGTATACCATCCGTGCGATTTGATTTCGTCTTTGAAAAACCACTGCACACCCGCGGCATGCTCGGCGGAACCGCCGTCTCTCAGTGCACGGCGGATCTGGGCGGCGATGAGGGCAGGCGTGGTCTTGGGTTGAGGCATGGCTTACCAGGCTAAAGTCCAGTGATGGGTTTGGTCAGCAAACAAGGCGGCCTGCCCAGGCCGCCTTGGCTCCTCATCGTGGCAATCTAGTTTACGCGGCGCGAGCAGTCACTGTTGCCGGCCGATAGCCGCATTCCCCGGCCTTTCTGATTGCTTGCAAAGCTTCCTCCGGGGACATCAGCGGCGTGGTTTGGACAGCCTTGCAGGAACCACCGCCCGCGAATGCCATGGCTATCGCCGCAGCGCTCACATTGTCAGGCAGTTCGGTAACAACCACCACGTCGTACTCTCCAAAGGCGAACCATGCGGTTTCCAGCTTGCCTCCCAACTTCTCGATCGCAGGCCTTACCGCCTCAATGCGGTTCTGGGGATGCGCCAGGAGCGCTTCCCAGCCCTCGCGGGAATACGCGACTTGGTGAAGATAATGTGGCATAGAACCTCCTTGCGATTCACTAACTGGGAGCGAATGATTCCAGAGGCCGGGGCTCAAGTCAAGCGCAAGCGGGCCAGGCCTAATGTGCGGGAGGAGCACTTACAGTTCTGAACGCCCTGTCATAAATCCAGAGTAGCGCGGTGGTCGACACGCCCACGCCAGCTACAACCCACCACATGCGCTCCGGTTGGTGCGTGACTTCTCCGAAATGATGCAGGAGCGTGCCGCCGAACCATCCGCCGATCAGCGACCCAATCCCGATCGGCAAGAATGCAAAACCCATGTAGGTGCCTTGCTGTCCGGGAGGCGCAAGCAGCGCAATGTATTCGTAGTAGCGCGGCTGTTGGACGATCTCCCCCAGTGCAAGCACAAAGAGCGAAAGAATCGCTCCCCAGATTGTCGGCCGAAAAACAAGAATTATCCAAGAAACGGAAGTGATCAGAGTCCCCAGAATTACAGCCTGGAATGCCGGTATCTTGCGCGTCAGATAATTTACCGCGAGAGTGAGACAGATCACCGTCAGCCCGTCGGTAACCAGAATTTTTTCGACATTTGCATGCGGAGTGATGTAGCCGTGAATGTATACCGGCAAGCTGATGTACTGCTGCCAAAAGACGATCCAGTAACCCGTGAAAAGCACGAGGAACCACATGAAGCGGCTGATCCCGGCCAGCACGAGGACTAGAAGTCCGGCCCAAATCCACCAGGGCACGTTCAACCCGGGGCGTATCCAAAGGCCGATGCGGAGCAGTAGTGCGATCAGCAGCACGGGGAGAACCAGCCGGTAGTTGCCTACGACCACGCAGAAATTCCGCGCTACTGTGGCAATCGAAGGCGGTGGCGCATCTCCAGCCTTACGTGGCTCCCGGAAGAAGAACAGAACCACAAAGAACATCGCGAAGACGAAGAGCGCCGAAACCCGGTAAACATTCTCAACGCCTAGATGGGGATGAGCCCATGAGGCGAACAAGGGCCCGGCAGCACCGCCGATGTTGACCATGGTGTAATAAATCGAATAACCGATCGAGCGCACGTTCGGTTTTGAAGCACGCGCTGTGGTGCCGACTACGCAAGGTTTCACCAGCGCGATGCCGAGTGCGGGCAGGATGAGAATGCATCCGACAAACAGTTCGAGCGGCACAGCGTTACGCACGGGCGCAAGCCAGGAGGCTCCAATAGAGCCAATCAGAAAATACGCGGCGGCGAGGATGAGATACGCGATCGAGAGAGCGCGCCGGAAGCCCAGGCGATCAGCGACCGCACCGCCGAAAATGGCGAGAAACCATACCATGCCGCCGAATATTCCAGTCAGTGTTCCGGTCTGTTCGGCGGAGAAATTTAGCTTCTCCTGCAGATACAGGGCAAGAGAAGCGAAAGCCCCGTAGTAAGAAAGGCGCTCGAAGATCTCGCTGATATTGGCGACCCAGAATGGACGTTCGAACCCGGTGCGAATCTCCCGCAAGCGCTCGGAAAAACTCAAAAGTGGCTCCCTGGTGACTCGTGTGGTGCGGGCGCCCTCGCCCTCGTTTGTTTCCTCGCCTCACACATCTGCTCGGGTCTACATCCCAACACGTTTCCTGACTTCTTCGGCCGAAAGTCCGGCCACGCGAATCACTTTCGAGCGGCTTGTATGGCCGGAGGCAATGGTAACGGAAGATCGCGGCACCTTCAAAAGTTTTGCGAAGAACTCGATGCAAGCCTCGTTGGCTTTGCCATCGATCGGCGGCGCAGTGAGGGAGATTTTCAACGCGTCGCCGAGTTCGCCAGTGATTGCGTTTTTCTTGGCGCGAGGATGGACCTTGACGGCAAAGGTCACTGCGCTGCCCGACTCCTGCATAGGAATCAAGCGCTTTCCCCCAGCGAGAATGCGGTCTCGACCAGCAGCAAGGCCGCCAGCAGAGGCACTTGCGGGTTGTGTAACGTACGCGATTTTCCGATACTCACCATCAGGGCGATCCCGAACATGAGCATCGTCACATTTGCAGTGATGCAAAACAGCTTCAAACCTTGTACCCCGCAGCCGTTGCGAATGCGCAGCAGATTCAACATGGCGGTGAAAAGCAAAGCCAGGCCCGTCCCCAAGATCCAGATTCTGCCCATGTAAGTCCTCGGCACATGCAAGCAATCCACAATGGCCAGAACAAAAATGGTTCCCGCGCAAAACCGATCGAAAAGCCTCATGGCTTCCTCTGTGTCCTCCGCGGCTAAGTCTTTGCCCGCTCTCCGAAGATCGCCGTACCAACTCGCACGCAAGTTGAGCCCTCTTCAATCGCTACCTCGAAATCGTGCGACATACCCATGGAAAGCTGGTCCATCGTGATGGCCGGCAGCTTGCGCGCGGCAATCTCATCGCGCAATTCGTGCAGCTTGCGGAAGTAGGGCCGCGCGCCTTGGGGATCGTCGGAAAACGGAGGCACGGTCATCAATCCGCGGAACACCAGCGCCTCCAGGCGAGGTGCGGCCATCAGCAGTTCGTCGAGTGCAGGCGAGTCCGGCGCCGCGCCGCTCTTCGCCTCTTCGCCACCGACGTTGATTTCGACGAGCACGTCCAGCTTCCTGCCGAGCGCCCGGGCCGCCGCGTCCAGCTTCTCTGCCAGCTTCAGCGAATCGACCGAATCCACGGCACGAAACAACTCAGCGGTTTTTACGGCCTTATTAGTCTGCAGATGGCCGATCATGTGCCACTCGGCGTTGTGTAGATCTCGAAGCGCGTTGACCTTGTTGGCAAATTCCTGAACGCGGTTTTCCCCAAATACTCTAAGCCCAGCCTCATAAGCTTCGCGGATGTGCTCTGCTGGTTGAGTCTTGCTGACGGCCATCAGCGCAATGTCTTCGAGGCTGCGGCCGGCCCGTCGAGCTGCCGCCCCGATGCGCTCGCGCACCGTGGCAATATTTCCAAAGATCGACATAGCAAGGCCCAAAAAAGAATGCAGTGAGAAGTCCAGATTTTAGAAGTAACCGACTCGGATTCGAACTTCTGCATTCCGCCTTCTTACTTCTGCATGCCGTCGTTTACATGATCGCCGTCGGTGGCGCTGGTTCGTCCGGACTCCCAGCATTGGCCAGGGGCACCCGTATCATCACCAGTATCAGCAAAGCCAGAGCGGCTAGGGCCACCCAGAACGAAGGCGTCCAATGGACGAGAGTCACATCTTTGCCTGACCCCACCAGCCCCGCAATCACCAGCCCGCAGAGCGCTTCGCCCGCGATCAGCCCGGAAGCGGTCAGCACACCGGCGTTCTCCACTCGCGCCTTTTGCGCATCGTTGTAGCCGCGCCGGTCGCGGAGTTTGTCGGTGATCCAGCGGATCACGCCGCCCATGAAAATCGCAAACGTAGTCCCCAGCGGCAAGTACATCCCGACCGCGAACAGCATCACACTCTTCACTTCGATCATGATCATGGCAATGCCGAGCAGGATCCCGACAATAACCAGCGGCCACGCCATGTCGCCGCCGACAATTCCTTTCGAGAGCATCGCCATCAAGCCGGCCTGCGGGGCGGGCAGCGCCGCGCTGCCGAAGTGGTATGCCTTGTCGAGCACCGCCAGCGGAAAGAACAAAACCAGCGATGCCACCACGACACCAAACAGATCGCCAATCTGCATCTTGGCGGGCGTGCCGCCTAAAATATATCCGACCTTTAAATCCTGCAGCATCTCACCCGCGACGGCGGATGACACGCAAACCACTGCCGCTACTCCCAGCACCGCCGCCACGCCTCCGGTTCCCGAGACTCCCAGCGCCACCATCAACAGCGCAGCAATCACCAGCGTGCACAGCGTTAGCCCCGATACCGGATTATTGGACGAGCCGATCAGGCCCACCAGGTTTCCGGAAACCGCGGCGAAGAAGAAACCCAGAACGACCATCACCAGCGCGGCTACCACCGAAGCGGTAATGACTTGCGAAGTCGATAGATTTCCCGCACCGCCGATGAAGTAGTAGTAAAGCGCAATCATGGCCAGGAACACGACGCCAATGCCGGCAAAAATCGCCTTCGACGGAAGATCGCGATCCGTCCGATTCGTCGCCTGATGCGCCGCGGCAGACTTCTTCAGGTCCGAGACGGCGCGCGCCATGCCGGCGCCCAACTGCTTCCGCATTTTGAACAAGGTGTAGGAAGCTCCCACCAGCATTCCGCCCACCGCAATAGGCCGCACGATCGAGTAATAGATGGCTCCCGCCAGCAGGGGCCACGCGAGCGTCTGTCCCGCAGGCTGTGCTGCCTGAATGTAAGGGCCAATGGTGAAGGTTAGAAGCGGAACCAGCAGTCCCCAGGCCAGCACGCCTCCGGCAAAATTGAGCGCCGCTAGCCGCGGACCGATGATGTAGCCAACGCCCAGATACGCTGGACTAATGTCGGGTGCAGTCAGCAGTGTTGCGCCTCCAGTGATCGTGGTCGCCACGTTGGGATTCGTACCGGTGCGCAGCAGCAACTTCTTGCCCAGCGCACTGATGGTGACCGGAAACGTATTGTTCGCGGAGAACACATTCACCGCGCCCAACAGGTACATGAATCCGCCAAAGCCCATGTTGGCGAATAAAATCTTAGCGGCTTTGGCGCCTTGCTGCCCTGCTTTGTGAATCTCGGAGGCGGCCACTGATTCCGGATAGGGCAGGTCGGGGTCCTCCACCATGACGCGTCGCAGAAGCGTCACAAAAAGTATCCCGAGCGTCCCCCCGATCACCATCAGCGCTACCGAGTTCCAATATTTCTCCCGGGTCAGGCCCGGCCACAGCCCGGCCATCACAAATGCTGGAATCGTGAACACGGCGCCCGCTGCCACCGATTCGCCAATCGAGCCCACAGTTCGCGCGATGTTCTCTTCCAGCAGCGAGCCTTTCATTAGCCGCAGCAGCGCCATCCCGATCACCGCCGCGGGATAGGTTGCCGCAATCGTCATTCCGGCCTTCAGTCCGAGATAGGCATTGGCCGACCCCAGAATTGCCGTCATCACCAACCCGATCAGCAATGCGCGGAAGGTGAACTCTTTCATTTCCATGTTTTCGGGAACGTAAGGAACGTGCTTCTTCCGGATAGGTGGTGGGGCAACCGTACTCATGGGCGAAAGCCTCGCAATGGGATGAGTCCCGACACTCTAACTTATATGCAAAACACTGGAACGGCGCACGTTAGCATGCGGGCAGGCCGCTTTACAAGTGGGATGCGGGTTCCAGC
>Ga0208686_1000286_pt1 | contig 27434 bp, 26 predicted proteins | sample June2015DPH_6_50_FD_184694 | JGI IMG/M metagenome (GOLD analysis project Ga0208686, IMG submission 184694) | Peatland microbial communities from SPRUCE experiment site at the Marcell Experimental Forest, Minnesota, USA - June2015DPH_6_40... | ecosystem: Environmental > Terrestrial > Soil >... | reverse complement strand
AGTGTCTTCTGGCTCCGACTGGCGCGCAGGTTGATGTTTTCGTCGCGGTTTTTCCCGGTCTTGGTTCCCGTGGCCGGCATTCGTAAACCTCCCTCGTACGCACAAGTACTATACAACATTGTACGCACGATGTGAATACATAGTTTCTATTGACTGCCGAAACCGGCAGTCCCAACCGGCCGGTAATCGTCCCCGAACTCGTTCCATGGTTGAAGGTGATAAGGCGTACTAGCTGATGTCGATCCGCGAGCACCTGCCACCGGATGCGAGAAAGGAACTGAAAGAAGTGGCGATCGAAACAGCGTCCCTGATGCTGGGAAGCGACCGATCCCGAGGCTACTGTTTGGAAATGATCTGTGCGGACTTTCTGGCGGGAGCGAACCTGGACCACGGCGATCCGGACATTCTGCTTTTCTCGATGACGAGGTTCTTCAAGTTCCTTCCCGAAGAGCAGCGCCAGCAATTCCTGTCCCGCCTAGAGCAGAAAACTTCATGACCGGAATTCTTCCAAAACACCCACGCTTGCGGTTAGATCCCCACTCGTACAAGGAGCTTTGTCGCCAGGTCTTGGCGCGAGACAACTGGAGATGCCAGGTCTGCGGCTCAAGAGATAATCTGCAGGTTCACCACCAGCAACTACGTAGTCAGCAGGGCTCGGATGAGGAATCTAATCTGATCACGCTGTGCGCGGGCTGCCATGCACAACTGCATGGCGGCCGTAGTGAGAATCATCGGCTAGGGAATGACAAAAAGGTCCTGTGCAGTGAGCGGCAGGCATGAGAATGGGGCCAGGGGGAGACAACGTCAGCAGCGGCGGTCAACTCGCTTCCGCTGAACGCCGGGGCAGAGACTCGCTCCGCAGCAAGGCGCAAAATCGTGCGCACATCGAGCTTTTCCAGATAGATGGGATCATCGTAGTCCGGTTCCCAGAACTGTCCCTTTTCAACGACACCCTTGTTCAGTTCGAAAAAGTGCCCCGTCGCGCCGGCGCTCATTACCCATCGTGGAGTGGCGAACGCTGGCGATGGCCAGGAAGATTCGGCGGAGGTGAAGCGAAGAGCGATCTTCTTCCCGTGCGCTATCCACCGTTGTGCCGGGGTATCGAGGATGGCCCAACTAAACTCCCCCTCCCTTGGCTCGACCAACGACGAGGCTAGGCGCATGTAGACGACGCTGATTCCCGGGAAGTCATCAAGCGAATCGGACCGCTCTAGCGAACTCCCAAACTCCCGGAGATCGTCATCATAGTAGTAAAGAATCCAGCCCATGCCCGGGTTCACCAGCGCAACGCCGGTGTCCCGCGGGTGCACAATGACGCGCTGCGCGAATACGGTCGTGACCAGCAAAGCCAGCATGACAACAGCAGATCGGATTACGTAACGCGCGCTCATAGTGCGGGAGACTGGGCAAGGGTCTAGGAAAGGCACTTACCCGCGGGGCACCCTTTGAGCCCTTTGCTTCACATCGTCACGAGTTGTTGGGATCCGGCCACCCCGAGATGCTCTCGGACGGCGGTTGCAGGAAGTGTCAGTTTTCGGTCATTGCCCGCTGACCGGTACCATTTAACGAAATGCTGAATTCCAGTGCGGAGATCCGTTTGGGGACGATAGCCTAGAATTGCCGACGATTTCTCTACACTCGCCCAGGTTAGGTTGACATCGCCTGCTTGCAGCGGGAGTTGCTGGCGAATTGCCGTTTGTCCTGTTGCTTCTTCGAGGCAACTCAATAAATGGTTCAGCGTGACCGGCGACGAATTTCCGAGGTTGAAAACGTCGAACGGAACTCCGGCAGCCATTGGCTCGTGGTCGAGTGCTGCAAGGATCCCAGAGACGATGTCATCCACAAAGGTGTAGTCGCGACCGGCCGTCCCGTCGCCATAGACGGGAATTGGCATGCCGGCCTCGAACGCCGCAACGAACTTGTGGATTGCCAGGTCCGGTCGCTGTCGTGGACCATATACCGTGAAGAAACGCAGGCATACGGTCGAGATACCGTACAGGTGAGCATAGGTATAGGCGAGCAGTTCGGCGGCGAGCTTGGTGGCGGCATAAGGCGAAATTGGACGCAGCTGCACGTCGTTTTCACGGAAGGGCGGCATGCTGCTGTTGCCATACACAGAACTGGAGGAGCCGAAAATGAGCTTCGGAATGCGAAACTCCCGGATCATCTCGAGCAGGTTCAAGGTACCTGCCACGTTCACCTGCTCATACAGCCGCGGCTTCTGGATGGACGGCCGGACTCCTGCATATGCGGCCAGGTGGATAACTGCTTCAGGCCGGCTGGCCAGGAATGCCTTCCGAAGGGCCGGTAGATCGCAGATGTCGCACTCATGGAGCGTGTATGCGCCGCTCACCCGGACATCGTTCAGGTTCGCGCGTTTCCAGGCGGGGGAGTAGAAATCGTTCAGGTTATCGACGATGGTCAACGCCGCTCCGCGACGGAGCAGCGCTTCGGCAAGGTGGGAGCCGATAAAGCCGGCACCACCGGTGACGAGAACATGTTTGTGTGTCATGTGAGTACTCCTGCTGTGTTTGGACTATGTACCTTGTTGCTGTGGTAGTAGCACCGGTAGGCCGGTCGATGATCAGCATTACGCAACGTTGCGCCAAGCCAAGTAAACCCGCCGCATCCAGTACCGTAATGGGGTCTGTGCAAGGAGTACGTCCAGCTGATCATCCAGCCTCAAGGCAACATTGGCGGGAGTGACGCGGAGGAGAGATGTTGCCATGGCTGGCTCGGAGGGACCGGCAGCACTTCGATTGTGCAACCTGGTTGCACCGAGCCCGTGAGATGCCAAAAGAAGACTTCAAAGCGGGAGGTCGAAAGGGAACTGAAGGGAAAGGAAACGGAACCATGGGAGGTTATCTACTCAAAATTTACCAGAGCCAGACGCCAGTCATTGAGCGGGCGATTGAGACGGCGGCACTCATGCTGGGAAGCGACCGATCTCGTGGCTACTGTCTGGAAATGATCTGTGCAGACTTTATGGCTGGGGCCAACCTGGACCACGGAGATCCGGAGATGCTGCTGTTCTCGATGACGAGGTTCTTCAAGTTCCTTCCCGAAGAGCAGCGGCAGCAATTCCTGTCCCGCCTGGAGCAGAAAGCTTCATGACCTGAATTCTTAAGATGCGCCCACGCTTGCGGTTGGATCCCCACTCGTACAAGGAGCTTTGTCGTCAGGTCTTGGCGCGAGACAACTGGAAATGCCAAGACTGTGGCTCAAAAAATAATCTGCAGGTTCACCACCAGCAACTACGCAGTCAGCAGGGCTCGGATGAGGATTCTAATCTAATCACGCTGTGTGCGAGCTGCCATGCACAACTGCATGGCAGCCGTAGTGAGAATTATCGGCTACGGGAATGACAAAAAGCTCCTAATGCTGTGAGCAGTAGGCATCCCGGTCACTGTCCCGATTCGCTTCAGGAACATGTCTCATTGGCCCTATCCTTCTGGCATCTACGCTTCCCTATCGATGCGCCCTAGTATTTGTTTGTTAGGCCACGTCGTCGAACTTTGCTGGTGAGATCGGACGAGGACAATGTTTCGTGTTAAACTTCCCCCCGCTGTGCCTCTTCTTGTTTTCTCGGGTCTATACCTGATTTCCCTTGGCTGCGGAGGCTCGCTGCCTGGCAACGTACCGCTTCCAGTGCCGTCGAACGGGTCTGCTGGAGCTGCTTCGGTTTTCATTTCCCCCAAAACAGCTGCCCTGGGCGCCGGTAATTCGTTGCAGTTCACAGCTACGTCGTCTGGACTGCCAACGGCTGATCTCGAATGGCTGGCAAACGGAGTTCCGGGAGGCAATTCAGCCACGGGCACGATCTCGCGTTCTGGTCTTTACACAGCTCCGCAACAAGTTACCTCAAATGCCGAAATCGTCATTGCGGTGAGTAGTGAAACCGCCCCCGCAAAAGGCAGCACTGCCACCGTAACAGTCATGCCTGGGCTTACCCCGATAACAGTTTCCCTAGCACCGGGTGTGGCAAGCCTATACACAAGCCAAGCCCAACAATTCACCGCAACGGTAAAAGGGACGACAAATCAGGGAGTCAGCTGGTTTGTGAACGGCAATCAAGGCGGCACCCCATCCATCGGTACCATCTCGTCGGCGGGCATGTATAGTGCTCCTCTACAGGTCGCATCTGATCTGGTCGTAACCATCAGCGCGAAGAGCCGCTACAATCCTGACGCAATCGCCGAGGCTTCAGTAACCGTTCTGCGTTCTCCTGCGCCGCCAGCGGCCGCGCAGAACGACCCGCTAAACAGTGCCTACAGGCCCACGGTCGATTGCAATCCGGCCGACTACCCGTCGAATATCTCCCTGAGCGGGTCTCTGGTGAAGCTCCGCGAAGATTCCGATTCACCGGGTGGTGTCTACGGGGCGGGACCGTGCATCACGATATACGCCATGCAGAACGAATTTCAGAGCTTCCAGGTTCACGTGCAGGCTCCCGGAGGAGGATATTCGGCGCTGAACATCAACATGTCCGCGCTTGCGAAATCAACTGGACCCGGCGGGAATTTCACGATTCCTGCTCCGTCAACATCTGAAACGAACATCGTAGTCTATAAAGAGCTGTACATGGACGTGACAATAAAGAGCGGTTCGTCCGCCACCTTTTACAATTCGACTGGCTATTATCCTGATGCGCTTTTGCCTGCCATTGATCCGTATTACCATCAGACCACGAATGCCTTCCCGGTAAGCGTTACGGCGGGACAGAATCAAAGCACCTGGGTTGACATTCTCGTTCCAAAGACTGCCCCATCCGGGTGGTACTCTGGGACTGTAACGATCTCAAACAGGGGCACGACGCTTGCCACGATGCCCGTCCTGCTGGGAGTTTGGCAGTGGCCTTCAACGAGCGGAGGCTACATGCCATCCACGGCCTCGCTCCGCTCCGACACGGTAGTCAGCTACGATGGTGGTTGCTATCAGATGTTTGGTTCGCTTTCTGCGTGCAGTTACGGAGGGCAAACAGAGGTCGCAGCGACAAGACTAATCAAGGAAGACGCAACCACACTCCTTCTCGACAATCGCTACAGTAACGGCAGTGGGCTTTCAATCATTTATCCCTGCAATTCATTGGGTACATGCGGAAGTTTATCAACATGGGATTCGAACTATGCGCCTTTCCTGAACGGAACGAACGCGCATGTCACAGGACTTCTGCAAGGTGCCAAGTTGACAGCGTTTGACATGAACTCGGTCCTGCCGGGGAGCCTCAGTTCTGAGGGGGGCACTTTTGTCGCCTTTCAGAACCACTTTTCCTCAAATGGTTGGACCGGTCTATTCTACTACCTATGTGACGAACCCGCCTCCGTAGGAAGTGAAACTAACATCCGCACCTGTATTTCCAACGGAAATAGGGAGCATTCGTACACGACCACACCAATTCCTAACCTCGTTACCGCCAATTACCCTTTCGTTTCCGGCTACACAGGCGGCACAACGGCCATCGACTGGCTTGTGTCCAACATTACAGATTTGGAGCCACCCGGGGGGCCACTTGAGAACCTTTCGCAATATACGAGCTGGGTTAGCGCCGAACCTGCGACGCGAGAGTGGTGGTCCTACCTGTCATGCACGAGTGCTGGAACCTGCTCGAATGGTACAACAGGTTCAACGCAATATACCTTTCCCAATTATGACATTGATGGCCAGCCGGTCGCCAACCGAGCGATGGAATGGATCACATTCCTGCACGGGCAGACTGCCGAGCTTTACTACGCGTCTGATGTTTGCGCTGCGTCGAATTACAGCCCTGCTGGTAACTGCGGAGTCTACGGCGGTGGTGCGGGCACGTCCCCATTCAATCCTCTGATCTCCGACTATTACGCTGGAGGTTGGGGCGACGGCACTCTGATTTACTACACTGGCGTGGCCTACAATGCAGGCACCACGATTCCGCTGATTCTGCCTAGCACGAGGCTGAAGATGATTCGTGATGGTATGCAGGATTACGAATATCTAAATCTTCTCACAAAGCTGGGAAAAAGCTCGTTTGTTCAGTCCGAGATTTCGAGCTGGGTAACGAATACCTACACTTTCAATGTCAACCCCTCCGGCCTGAGCGGGGCCCGTCAATCGCTAGGGGAGACAATTCATCAATTGACCTATCCTGTAACCCGCAACCCCTAAGAATCTATCAGCGGTGGTCCAGTGACCTTGTTGAGGCCTGTTCATTGACGAGATTCGGACCCCGTTTGACACCCGAAAGCGCCTAGTTATGCCTTAATGGTGTCCGCTGTAAGTAGCGCGCCGCCAGCAAGTTATGTACGTCGAAGGTCGTGGGTTCGATCCCACCGCGCCGTGCGCGAAAAAAGCCGATGCCAGCGACAGTAGGTCTGCCCGTGACGTAGCAACTCAGACCGCTGGAAATGATCCGCCAATCAGGCTCAGGAGTAAGGCGCCTTTCCTTGGCTTGCCTTCGGAGTCGCTGAAATAGGCTGCTCCCACCTGACCTTCATCCAGCCACGATGTTGAGATGGTCAAACCCGCGTCGCTCGATCCGGACATTGATCCCCGCTGCGAAGCTACCCGCAACCAGCGCAACAATTCAATGCAACAGATATCTCGCGCAAGCCATATCGGCTTTAAAGTGAACGGGGCTCACTTTTAGATGAGTGCTTTGCCTTCGCTACTGTACGAAAGTTTAGATTAGGTACAGTGAGACTTCCTGCAACCGGCAAAGTGGATCGTGTGTTAGTCAAGCAGGATCCTTTGCAGTCTTGGATTGGCCAACGGTGCGTCCTGCCTTTCAGCGATGAGGGCGGTCTTCGTTGTACTGGGTTTCCCAAGTTGTTTGCTCTTTCGGCAGAGTTTCCGTTTATTCTAGGATGAATCGTCCCAGTAGAATTTCTCTGAATCGGTTTTGTAGCTGCGTTTGACGTTGACGTTCACCTCTGGGTATCGGGGCAGGACGCGGCGATAGGAGACTTTGAGATCGGAAAGATGCCAGGAACTGTGAACCACACAAAGAGTCATTGTCGGCGGAAGTACTTGGCTTCGTCAATCGAGGTGAATTTGATAGAAGCGTTTGGCGTCATAAGCTGGGTTCTTCAATTTCCGAACCTCTTTGGGTGCGCTGAGAGGATACCCTACCTGTCCGGATCTTATTGACGGCTACACAAGAATTCCGCTTCCTTTAATCACCTCCTCAATTTCCGAACCGCTACCAAGCCGCATCAAGACAGAAAGTCTTCGATTTGGCCTCAATTGAAAAATCGTCGCGTCATTGACTCCTCCCTCCATCGTTCTGCAAAGTATTAACAATCCATAGTCTTTCAGTCTTTGAATCAAAGTCCTTACCATTCGGATGAGGTTCACATCAGGAAAATAAACCCGATTCAAAATGTTTGCGGCTCGAACAACGTGAAAGGCCCTATCAAACTCCGGTGGATTTTCAGCCAACAAGTCGTCCTCCATAATCCGAACATTTTGACACTCGACCAGTCTCTTCGTAAGTAGCGTGATAGGCTCACACTTTAGGATTCGGCCCTCTGCTGCCAGGGTCACTTCGCCGCGCAACGGAGGAAGATGGTTGTCGATCTTCATTGTGGTACGAAAAAACGCCCGGATTACAGCTGCAAAGAGGGCATGCCAGGGATGAATCAGAGCGCCTCGAACTCCCTTTGTCGGGAGCACGCCGCGTCCGACGGCATCGATATGAAGGATGTTGCCGTGTCTGTCAATTAGCACAGATAGGGTGCTTGCGAAACAGCTAACTAGCGAAGCATGAAGTGTGAGATCGGTGGCCGTAATCTGGCAACAGACGCCCTTTGACTTCAATTGTTCATACCATTCGAACGTGGTTATGCCAGACGAAATCGCAACATCCATGAGCTGAATGGGTCTATCGGTAATCCCGGCAACATCGGAGAACACGGCTTCGTTCAAGTCATCCAGGCGATTCGCGGCAGTGGTTTTGAACGTGCCATTGGACAGCAGGACCCGGGCAAAAAAATCGCGCTCCATCGTCGCCTGATCTGGACACCCTTGCGATGCAGAGCTCTCAACAATCTGACGCGTTGTTGGTCGCGTCGAGCTAATCATGTTTAATGTCCTTTTGCTACTTTCACAATTCACTCACCTCTCCCAGCTTTTCTCGGTCGGCAGGTTCTTGCTAAGCAACTTCAGAATTGCGTCTTCGTCTTGTGCTGAAAAATTCGGACTGGGCGCCAGTTGCAACTCGAGCGAGTAATCTTCATTCTGAACGACCATGAACTCGCGCAGTGAAAGTCTTTGAACATATGCGGAAATTGAATGCCATCTATGTAACGCCCATCCGGCAAGGTTCCTGCCGATCACGGATTTTAGCCGAGACGACGGATGCCCTGGACGGATGTCCGCGGGGAATTCACCAATATCCCTGATCCGATACCGAATCATTGGCATGCCGTCCGCGTGCAATTTTGTAACAAGAATCCCTGATTCCGCTCCCGACCCCTCCGGTTCTATCAACCCCAGAAGAACGACCTTGCACGATTGCGACGACCTGATGATCTGCTCCCATCTTTAGACCCGCGATAATGGGACTAACTTTTTCTAAGTTCAGCCGGGAACTCGCTGGTGCACCTGCTGACACCTTTTGCAGGACCCGAAGTGTAATTGCCGTGCCGACTGTAATAAACTGCGACACGTTTCTCGGTAGACCATGTTACGCCTCTAACCTGACTGGGGATTGTTGTACCAAGTGAAGTAGGAGAGAATTCACCTGGAGGAAAACTGGTCATTCCCATGAAGAGCTACAGGCCCGGAGCAGATTGTAACTCTGCTGCGGCAGATCGAACCTCGGGCTATGGCTGAATGAGAGGTTGTGCAAGGCGATTCATGTGCTTAAGAACGTCCTTGTCAGTGAGAGTTGAGCCTGACAGATCGTGCAGTGGCTGCTGGTGTCCTAACGCGGTTAGAGGGGCACCTTGCTACTTACCCGAGCATTGCGATGACATTAAGAGTTAAGACGCCTGAAACGCTCGTTTAGCGGAGCTACCGTACCTTCCTGGTGTGACCGCTGCAGCCATTGCTTCTTGACGTCCTACGTATCTCTCATTGCGCTGCAGAACTGCTTCCGTTACCTCCAAAGTTGCACCTATCTCACGGCCGTAGGAAGCGATGGCATAAACGTCTTTCGGAATGCACTTTGAACTGAATCCGCGCCGCTCAGGGTAAATAAAGGTCCAGTATGGGGACATGCGAGGATCATCCTGATACACGGCCTCACGCAGTACGTAGTAGTCGACTCCCGCCGCTTCGCAGAGGTCATAAAGTTCCTGGGCCTCCGCAACTTTGTGGGCAATTGACCGGTTCTCAGCCAGCTTAATAAGCTCTGCCGTGAGCGTGTCCACTTGTCGTATATGGACGGAAGCGTTGTAGACGCCCTGGTACACTTCAATCACAGCGCGTGTATCTGCGGGGTCTCCGCCGAGAATCACGAATTCTCGTTCCTTCATTTCCGTGAGTGGATGGGCGGCACTCTCACCCAGATATTCCGGCTGGAAGACGATTCGCTTACCATATTGATGAGCCAGACTGTTTGTAGTTCCTGGATTCACGGTCGACCGTAGGACGACCAGCTCCGTTTCCAACCAACTTACAACATCCTCCACCACCGATGTATCAAGGCGACCCTCATCCGTCCCCGGCGTGGGCACGCACACAAATGCAACATCGCACTCGTTCACTTCTTCGCGGTTGCCCAAGCCGAGCGGCTCGTCATAAACCGCTGCGTCCGGGAAGAGCCCGCGCATAGCCCTCCCGACAACACCCAAACCAACGATAGCTACTCTCATGTGTTTCCTCCGTGTGTGTCTATTTGAGCCGCTTACACTTTTCGACAAGTGAAAGAGACATGGGGGAAAAAACAACAGTTTCGACTGTCCATGCGCTCCAACGCATACAGGTTTGAGCACAACGCGTTGCCGAAATTACGAAGTAATTTCGTTTGCGGTCCGCTGTTTGCCTTACGTTCTCGATTGGTCCATGCCAGCGTGCCAGCAGTTGCGGATTTCTGTTTCTCAGTATGTTTCGGAGACTAAGGTTGCGTGGCCCCCGTTGGAAACCGCCTCGGGAACTACGATTTCAGTGTGATTCTGGTGCTGATTCGAGAAGGCTTGCATCACCATCGCGTCTTCTTCCGCTTTGTAACCCGGACTGCCAATTGCCTGAAGGTAGAGCTGGTTGTGATAGCGGAGATCTTTGTAATTCGTAATCAGTCGCTCATCCAGAGCTTTGGCGATTTCCCTCACGCCATCGCGAAGGGTGTAGCGTGCCTGGAAGCCTACTCGAGTCAAAATCTTGTCGAAATTGACACGATAGTTCCGCTGATCGAAATTATCGACATACTCGACCCGAACCTTGGGGATCACGTCCCGAATGAGGTCAGCCACATCAGCGAGTGTATGATTCAATCGCGCATCCCCCACATTGAAAATCTCCTCGCCCACGAGCCGGCTCGGTGCCTCGAGTACTCTAACTGCGGCCTCTACGACGTCGCGTACGTGAATGAACGGTCGCCATTGCTGGCCGTTGTAGATAGTAATCACTCCGTCCTGGTGGGCTCTTGCAGTGAGCAGATTGACTACAAGGTCGAATCGGGGTCGATGTCCGAGCCCAAAAACAGTCGCGAAACGGAGTATGGTCGGATGGAAAGATTCACTCCGGGCAGTGAGGAGCGCCTTTTCGGAGTCAGCTTTGGTCCGGGCGTAGAAAGAAATCGGCGTTACTGCTCCTTTCTCATCCACCTCCACGTCGGTAGCCCCATAGATGCTACAACTCGATGCGAACAAAAAACGGCCCACACCGTGCCCCTTTGCGATCTCGATGAGCATTCGGGTAGCAGCGTAGTTTATCTCCAAGGCTGGTCCAATGTCCTGATTGCATGCCGGGTCGCCGACAATCGCCGCTAAGTCGACGATGGATTCCACACCGCGCACAGCTCTCACCACGTCCTGGATGTTCCTCGAGTCACCCACAATCAGCTCGAAATCCGGATGGCCTTTGATCGGCCGCAATGGTTCATCACCGTACATCAGATTGTCTAATACACGCACGCGGCACCCTCTTTCGAGGAGGCGCTCTACAAGAAGCGAACCGATATATCCTGCACCACCTAGTACTAATACCCCCTCGCGGCGAGGAGCAGGCGATGAGATGTTCTTGGGTTTTAGGAAATAGTGTTTCTCAACAACATCTTTGAGCACGCGGACGGAAGCAGCACCAGCCCCGGCAAGAACCATGAATGGCAGCGCGAGGCTTCGGCTGACTTTCTCGTCGGCAAAGAATAAGAAATTAGCGGCGAAGAAGACCATTGAACTTACTAGCACCCCGCGGAGAATGACTAATGCCTTGAACCGGCCAATGTAGGCACGCGAATGTGTGTAGAACCCGTTGAGCAGAAAGACGAGAGGGAAAATTAATGACAGTATCCAGAAAGAAGCTCTGTAGTATCGCAGAAAGCCTGTGACGATAGCGTATGCTGCAACCGAGCGTCCCATCGTTATCTGATAGATCACCGATATAGGGAGCGCAGCGATCATGCTCAAATGCACGATGAGAAAGTCCACAGCCATGCGCGGAATAGCTTCGCGCCAATTAATGTGCTTGAGTGCTCGGAGCATTAGAAAAACCCTTCTTGCCAATCTAGGCAGCGCGGGTACGGCGAGCGAAAACTGCGTCCCGAACGGCGTCGATTACGTCATCGACGTCTCGGTCATTCATCTTGGGGTAAACTGGAAGGGAGAGCAGGCCTTGGTAAATTTCTTCTGCAACTGGGAACTGTTCCCGGCGGTATCCATAACGGTTGCGGTAGAACGGGTGCCGATGCAAGGGAATGAAATGAACGCTCGTACTAATGTTGCGAGCACGTAACTCTTCAATGAATTCCGACCGAGTCCCCTGTAGCTGGTCCGCTTGCAGCCGAATCGGGTAGAGGTGAAAAATATGATTCCTGCTAGGGAGCCGCGGCGGCAACAGGATCTCAGGCAAATCGGAAAATGCCGCGTCATACAGTGCCGCGATCTCCTGGCGCCGAGATATGAACTCTTCCAGCCGACGCAATTGGTGAATTCCCAGTGCCGCCTGAATATCGGTCATGTTGTACTTGTAGCCAGGCTCAAGCACCTCGTAGTACCATGAACCCGCGCCCGAATACCGCTTCCAGGCATCGTGACTCATGCCATGCAGCGAGAGGATGCGCAGTCGCTCTGCAAGCGCGTCATCACCGGTGGTAACCATCCCGCCTTCGCCCGTAGTCATGTTCTTTGTTGCGTAGAAGCTAAAGCAGACTGCCCGCCCGTGCGACCCGATCTTGCATTTGTCAAGCTCTGCGCCAGTGGCATGGGCTGCGTCTTCCACTACGGGGATTCCGTAGCTATTGGCGATGACCAGGATTTCCCTGAGCGAGCATGCCTGGCCGGCGTAGTGAACGGGAACGATGGCCTTCGTCTGCGGGCTGATTGCCGCGCGAATTGCTTCCACGGAAATCTGGAAGTTTCCGTCCACGTCCACAATCACAGGCTTAGCGCCCAAGTACTCGACTACGTTCGCCGTCGCGCAGAAGGTTAGAGTTGGGAGGATGACCTCGTCGCCGGGCCCGATATTCAGTGCAGCTAACGAGCCATGCAGGGCTGCCGTGCAGGAGCTCACGGCTATGGCATGCTTGGCGCCAACGTAAGCGGCAAATTCCTGTTCGAACCGTTTGACTTTTGGTCCGGTGGTGAGCCAACCGGAACGAAGGCTATCAACGACTTCCGCGATCTCATCCTCACCGATGAGCGGAAGGCAGTACGGAAGAACCGAGTTGCGCATTAAATAATCCTTCGGAACGTAACACTGGTGCGAGTGAGTCTGAACCCAAGGCCTTCGTAAAGGCGGGCAGCGGGAATGTTGCGTAGCTGCGTTCCCACTTCGACGGATATCATCCCTTGAGTTGAGAACCAGTGAAGGGCGGCTAAACTCGCACGGTGAGCGGCGCCTCTGCCACGGGCCCATTCGGCAGTGGCCACTAGGACAATTGCACCGACGAGTGCTTGGCGATCTACCCGGCATGCGACGTAGCTGGCGACGCGGCCCGCCGCTTCGGCGACGACCACGGCCTCTGCAGCAGTTCCAAGACAGCAGTTACGAGTCCAGCTTTCGTTGACCTGGTCGGCAACGTCACAGGAAAGCAGTGGATCGGCATGAAAGCGGTCAAAGATGAAAGCCGTTCTACCGATTTCGAGAATCTCCGGCAAGTCCTTGGGCTCGAAAGGGCGCGTGCCAGTCGGCGCCGAACCATAATTGCCATCCAATGGCTGCACGAACGTCTGAATGCCATCGATCAGCTCGAAATTGGTAGCCTCAAGCGCGTGGATCGTTGTGAAATTCCCGGCATCTACGCGAGCGGAGAGGTATTGAACACCGAACTTGCGACACTCATTGATGATTGATAGGAGCAGACTGCGCTTTTCGGCGCGAGACTCGGCGTAGGAACCAGATGCTTCGAGTAACTCCAGGCGTGCCGCTACCATGCCGAATTGCCCGGTATCCCATTCCAGCATTCGGCACTCGGCGACTCCCGTGGAACTCTCAATGCGAAGAGGTCGTTTGGGGGTGTGAGTGATCGTCATCAGCGTTGACGTCTTTTCTCAGGAGTACGTAAGGGATTGTCCTGGCGATTATGGCGAGATCCATCCACAGGGTTCGACCGTCGACATACTCTAGATCAAGAGCCTTTCGGCGCTCCCAGCAGATGTTATTGCGCCCGTTGATCTGAGCGAGTCCGGTGAGGCCAGGCTTAGTCAACAACTTCCGTTTCTCGCTTTCCGTGTAGAAACGGAGTTGGTCGACCTGGTCAGGCCGTGGGCCAACTAAGCTCATCTCGCCGCGAATCACGTTAAAAAGTTGCGGCAGTTCGTCCATACTGTTTTTACGGAGTAAGCGTCCTACTGAAGTCACGCGGTGGTCATCGTTCCCGACGTATGTAGAGCCATCCGGGTTTCGGATCGGTGCGCAATCCTGATACATCGTGCGAAACTTAAAAAGGAGAAACGGCTTACCGTGCTGCCCTAGTCTTTCCTGACAGAACAGAATGGGGCCGGGGGAAGATAGGCGGACCGCCAATGCGCACGCTACTAAGACGGGGAAGAAGACGACTAGTGCCACGCATGCAGCCAATAAATCGATTGCTCTTTTGATCAAATATATATGTCCACAAGGTTACTGATTTTGGAGCGATTCTTGGATCGAAATATGAATCCCTGATTGCAACGCGTTCGAGCTAGCTGCCAGCTGTTCTATTACTCACCCCTGACTTCTTCCCGCGATAGCAACGTTACGGTTAATCTTTGTTGCGATGACGCCGCTGGGGTGGACATCACAATTCTGGCGGTCGTACTTACCTTGCGGTTGATACCACAATTTCTTATGCTCTAACACCGGTAGGTAAACACGTTCCCACATGTCCCGAATAAAAACCGGTTCGCTGTATGAAGCATTGAACGAATCCCTGGCCCGCCGCCCAAGTGTGGTCGCAAACTCGCCATCTTCAAGAACCCTTCGGCAGGCGCGAACCGTCGCGTCCACATCGCCCACGGGAACCAACAACCCGCTTTCCCCGTCCAACAGACAGTCCCGATTCCCTTTGATCGAAGTTGCAATCACCGGTTTGCCTGCGGCCATTGCTTCAAGAAGAGAACGCGACATGCCTTCCCACCGGGAGGTACTCAAGAAAACATCCATCGCCGGCAGCCAGCTGACTGCGTCTGAGCGGAAGCCTAAGAAAAACACACGGTCAGCGACGCCTAGCTGCTTCGCCAGCCCCTTTAACGATTCTGACAGCTCTCCCTTTCCAATGAGGACGCCGTATACCGGTCGTCCCCTGACCGCGCGCAACTTCGCCAGTACCTGAAGAAACTGCCCTAGGTTCTTCGCCAGAGTTAGGCGGCAAATGTTTCCAATGACCCAGGCCTCTCTTGGGATGCCCACCTGTCTCCGCAGTCCTTCCCGGTCTGCCCGCTCCAACACCCCGAGCCGGTTGGTGGGAATCGCATTAGGGAGGTGGACCAGCTTTTTTGGCTCACAAAATTTTCGCGCGAATTCTTCGTCGTGAGTGTTCAATACCACTATTCTGTCGCACCATCTTGCAGCTCGCCCCTCTAGGAAGGCTACCGAGTGTCGCGCCCAAAGGGAGGAGAATTCATGGATCGCAAACGAGTGGGCCGTGTGGATGATCGCAGGCACCTTGGCCTTCCACGCCGCGTAACGCCCGATCATTCCTCCCTTCGATGTGTGGGTATGAACTATCTCAAATCGATCTTCGCGCAGATAACGTTCCAGCCGCCGTGCATCGACCCAGTCCTTCCACGGTCGGATCGGCCGGTCAATCCCTTCGAACTTCACCACTCGAATCTTATTTTGTGCATAGAGTTCCTCTGCCATGGGATCAGTGGTCAGTACGGAGGGTTCGATGCCGTGTTCCCGGGCCATTCGGCACTCGATGCAAATCCCGACGTAGACCCCTCCAAACTGGGACGATCCGACAATATGAAGGACTTTCACCCTTGGTCTCCCGACTGGATCTTGATCATCACTCTAGCCCGTGAAGCTATTTTCTTGTAGAAGCTGTCTCGCAGGTGGCGCTCCCTTAATCTCCAGGTCAAGTTCCAGACAGACGACCGCACTTGCACCGAAATTGGACGTTTCAAAGTGCGTCGACAAGATGCCTGGCACGCATATTCAGGTCTGGCCATGTTTGAACAAAGAAGGCCGTCCGTTTACCTCGCGATGAAATGCGCCGTTTGAGTTCGGGACCTATCCACAATGTCTTGATAAAGCGATTTATAAGCTTCGACCATCGTTGGTATTGAGAACTTTTCTTCCACCCGTTGTCGGGCCCTTTGTCCTAGGGCGTTTCTCCCCTGAAAGCCTAAGTCCACCATGTCAGAGAGCCCACGTGCCAGTGCGCTAGGACTCCGCGGTGGGACCACGACACCCGTATCCCCGACAATATCGGCAGTGTCACCCACATCCGTCGCGACGCAGGGCACACCACAGGCCATTGCTTCTCCGAGCGCATTAGAGAAACCTTCGCCCGACACTGAAGAAGAAGTAGCAATATCCAAGGCCGCTGTGAGGCGAGCGATGTCTCGCCTCCGACCCAAGAGGTGAATACGTCCCTGGAGTCCCTTTTCGTATACGAGGCGAGACAATTCTGAGTTGTTAGGATCGACACCCTCCCCCGCCAGCAGAAAGTGAACAAGCGGTTCTCGCCGACACAATAGCGCGGCGGCATTTAAGAAGCCGGCATGATCCTTCATAGGGTGGTAGCGAGCGATTAGTCCAATCAATATCATATCTCGGCCAAGACCTAATTCGTCTCGAACCGAGCTGCGCGCTGAATAGTCTGGCTTGAACTCGTCTAGACTAATGCCATTGGGAATAACCATCGTTTTCGCGTTGTGGTATCCCCACGCCCGATGGACATTCTTTCCAGCCACGGAGTTAAAGATGATTGCATCTACGAAACTTGAGAACCGGGCGCCGAGGGAAACAGTCCATTGCGTCAGGCGGCGGTAATGGTCAAACTCAATATTCGAACAGCGGATGTTCCAAACAATGTGGGGAACGCCGGCCAATTTGCCAGCCACGACTCCCAGCAAATTCGCATGATACGTCCAGCACTGAAGGACATCCGGCCTTAAGGTGCTGAGGGCTTTCACAAAGCGCAAGAGAGCGAATAGCGATGGTGAACCTTGATGCATCTCGAGCGCCCGTACGTCGACACCAGCACTGATTAATTCCTCTCCGACTGGTCCAACATCCATCATTGAGTACACGCGATGAGAAACAACGTTGCCGTTGCTGGCTTCCACGAGTGTCGTAAGCGCGCGTTGGGTTCCACCGACACTAAGAACTGTAATGAGGTCGACGACGTCAATCATGGACGATTTGGGCGCGTTACTAGTTAACGGAAGGACATCTGTGAAAAAATCGTGCAAATTTGATTCCTTAGACCCTGACCAGGGCTAGAAGAAGATCAAGTGCGACTGATCAGGGTATCTGAAGAAGAGTAGGCATCATTCCTTCAACGTCGGTTCGTAAGAATGAGAGAATTTTCAGCTGCAGGCGTTTGACTCCAACAGCGAGGCGCAGTTCGATCGAACCCTTGACCCGTCCGACGAGTTGCGCGACTCAGCGAGCCACCCTTGGAAAACCAGCACATCCCAGAGGTGGTTTTGCCAGTTCTTCCGGCCGGATAAATGCTCTAGCCACAGCTTTCGGATTGGCTCAGGGCGTAAGAAACCCTCGCGCCTGAGCCTATCTTCATGCAACAGGTCCTCAGCCCAAGCGCGCAAGGGGCCGCGCAACCAGTCGTCAATCGGTATGCCGAAGCCCATTTTAGGGCGTTCGATGAGCTCCTTGGGAACGTATCGGTAGAGGATCTGTCGTAGGAGCCATTTGCCCTGTCCCTCTCGAATCTTCATGGAGAGAGGAATGCGGGCCGCGTATTCGACGACGCGGTGATCGAGCAAAGGCACACGGGCCTCAAGGCTCACCCCCATGCTGGCCCGATCTACCTTCGTAAGGATATCGTCTGGCAGATATGTTATGAGATCCAGGAACATGATCTGCTGTCTGAATTCCGGCAGCATGAGCCACTTGAACGGGTCGCTAAGGATCGTGGGCGGCTCATCAGCACCGAGAACAATTTCGCTCGATGGGTTCCAGTGGGAAACCAGGCTCCTATAAAAGTCTTGAGAAGTGTTGGCGTTCAGCGCTTCCACCAACTTGTAGACCTTTTCGGCTGGCGTCGTTTGTGACGCCAGGTATCCATCAGCGATCGCAAAGAGTCTGCACCATGTCTGCGGGCTCATGCGAGTTAGTGCCCAAGCTGCAAGGCGTCGTCCTAACTTTCCCATCCAGCGCACTTTCTTCCAAACCGAGTCCCCTAAGAAATATCGATTATATCCGCCAAATAGCTCATCGCCGCCATCGCCCGAGAGGCTAACGGTCACGTGCTGTCGCGCCAGTGCCGAAACCAAGTAGGTAGGGATCTGGGAGGAATCCGAAAAGGGCTCATCATACAAAGCTGGGAGATTGGGAATTACCGCCATAGTTTCGTCGGGAGTCACATAGAGTTCCGTGTGGTCGGTCCCCAGATGCACGGCCACGGCCTTGGCCTGGCGCGCTTCGTTGTAATTGCTTTCATAAAATCCGATCGTGAAGGTCTTAACGGGACGCGCGCTTTGTGCCTGCATCAGTGCAACAACGGTGGAAGAATCGACCCCACCGGAAAGGAACGCCCCGAGCGGAACATCGGATACCATGCGCACTCGGACGGCTTCGCGTAGCAATTCCTCGAGCTGTATCCTGGCTTCCACCTCGGTCCCTTTAAATGGGCTGGCAATTCCCTCCTCATAAACCTCCTCGGCGGACCAATATGACTTAGGAACTGGCAGCGGGCGGAATGGTGAGTCCGAAGCGCGGACGGTGAGAATGCAACCTGGTTTGAGCTTATGTATGCCTCTGTAAATCGAGTACGGCTGCGGGATGTAGCTATGTCGCATCTGGAGGGCTAGAGCATCACGATCGATCTCCGAGACGAAGTCGGGGTGAGCCCTCAGGGCCTTCAGTTCCGAGCCGAACAAGAAGGTCTTCGCGGCCAAGCCGTAGTAGAGCGGCTTGATGCCTAAACGATCCCTCACCAGATGCAAGGCGCGCTCATGTCGATCCCAGAGGACAAAGGCAAACATACCAACAAACTTCTTGATTGCTGGCTCGACTCCCCACTGACTAATAGCCGCAAGTATCACTTCGGTATCGGAATGGCCGCGAAACCTGTGCCCCCTGGGCTCGAGCTCCTGTCGGATTGCTTTGAAGTTGTAAACTTCTCCGTTGAACACCATCGCGTAGCGCCCACACGCGGAGAGCATCGGCTGGTGTCCTTCCATCGTAAGGTCGAGAATAGCCAACCGCCGAAATCCCAAGGCGAGACCGACCTCAGAATCCACCCAAGCGCCAAAATCGTCCGGGCCGCGATGAACGATTTGCTCCGCCATTCGGCACACGCGTGTGCGCAACTCAGAGTCGCCAGCCGCGCCGGGATTTAGGAAGCCAGTTATTCCACACATTTCTGAAACACGAACTCGTTATTGCCGGCGCCCAGAAGGCCAATACACGGAGAAACGAAGGAACGAATGGGCTCGAATCCCAATTTGTGCAGGTAGCTCATCGCCTCGCGCGGCGAAATTGACTCGTAAGGATACCCTCCCAGCCAATCGCGGGTATCGTGGTACATATCCATGCCGCGCTGCTGAAAATAGTTCTCTCGGCGTTTCTTGAGGCTCTCCCCTTTGAGGGCCAGTCGGGCGCCGACCAGTCCGTAATACACGTGTTCGATCGCCCTCTGTGCCCATTTGGGAGACCGCGAATAGATTCTTTTCTCGATCCTCCATAGGCCGCAGAACGGCGTCTTCCCGTACAGCCCCAGCGCCAGTATCCCCTGCGGACTAACCACCGCGGAAGCCTTTGCGATCGCCTTGTACATGGCGCCGGTGTGATGCAGCACGCCCCAGGAATAAACTACATCGAACGTTCCGAGATTGCTGGGATCCAGGTCAAACACGCTAATACGCCGGCATTCCCAGGCTGCGCTAGAAGGAGCGTAACAGCTCCAAGGTCTTGCGCGTGGTTTGCACGCTGTTCGGGTCCAGATCCACGGCCAGAAGCGACCGGCAGCCAAGTCGCACCGCTGCTAGAGAAAACAGCCCCGACCCGCACCCGATATCCAGAAACGTTCGTCCCTCGATTGATTCCTGGCCTACTAGGCGAATCAGGGAATTCTCCGCTTCCTCAATCCTTTTCTCGTCAATCTTCTGGGCGTACTGCGCCCAGTTCTCCCCGAACGAGAAGTGGCTTTCGAGTTCGAGCAGATCTTGATTCCTGATTTCCTGCATCCTTCCTCGCAAGGTCTAAGTTAACAAGTACAAAATCCTTTCCTCTGCAAAAGTCGAAAATCTCTTCCGGCTTTGCGACCTCGAGAGGATAACCGCCGACCCAATCAATCCAGTCGTGAATCGTGCTGATACCTCTCGAAGTTTTCTTCTCAATGTAATCTCGAAGCGGACGCAAGCAGACTCGTCCCTGACGACATTTCGGATACAAAGAAACGCGGCAACGCCTCCAAAACCAACCACCTTCCCAGCTGGGGCACCCATCTAGTGCACATATATGGACCTACTTGTCACAACTTGATGTCTTCCTGTACCCGATTGCACACCAGAAGGGCGGTGCCTCCCTAAAACGGATTCTCTCGAGCCCCGCTCCCTCCATCATGATCTGAATCTGGGGGCGAGTGAAGCGATGTTCTGTCCTAGTCCCGAACCGGTCCAGGGCGTCGGTCCGCATAGCATAGAAACTGAGATGTCGGTAAGAAGCCAACGGGAATGAGTGCACGTTCTTGCCCAGTCTTTCGGCCAGTCCCGCGACCCTGGCCAAAGGCCAGTACACGCAAAACGCAAAAGTTTGGCTTATTACGTACTTCACGCCGAATGGGGTACGTGCGATGAACCGGCGCAAAAAGTCTGTAACGCGCCAAATCGACTTGTACCACAGAGGCCTATTGTCGAGTGAGTAGTAGAGATACAACAACAAAGGCGCTCCAGCTTTCAACTTAGCCACGCAGCTCCGGATTCCCATTTCCGTGTCTGGGAGGTGATGCAAAACCCCAATCGAATAGCCAAAATCCATCGACTCGTCCGTGAGGGGCATGTCAGCCGCGGATGCGAGATGAAATGTACAGTTCGGTGTTTCGGCGAGATTCCGCTGCGCTACCTCTAGAGCCTCGACGCTGGGATCGATACAATGCAGGCGTTCGACTTTAGGGGCCACGAGTCGTGCCCAACGACCAGAACCGCACCCCAGGTCAAAACCTGCCGATGACGGAGGCAGGTCCTGCCACGGGAACAAGCTGAAGTACATCTCGAAACTGAATTTTAGCTCGGCCTCACTAAGCACACTCTGATCGAAATGGGCCCATTCCTTCCCAAAGCCGGACACGGTCCGTGCATCGCAGTTGGTGATGTGAGCTTCAAGAGACAAAAGTGAACTCGGTGGCCCGATGCGTCTTTGCTTATCCATCCGACATGTGGCTGCTAGGGCAGTTTCCGGCGAGATGTCGACGATAGTAAGACTTGGTGTCCACGATCCGGCGCAGCAAGGTTTCCGTCCCTCTTACGAGCGCCTGTGTGCTAAAGTCCCGTTGGATTCTTACCTGGGCGGCACGGCCATCCCAACTATCCCTCCCTGCAATGCAACCTTCCCAAGCGTGCACTAGCGCCTGAGGATCATTTGGAGGTACTGTCAGCGCCGGATCGTCTACGATCCAGCGGGCATCGCCGACATCTGTCGCCACGCACCTTACCGAGCAAGCTAACGCCTCTCCTAGAACGTTCGGAAAACCTTCAGATATCGAGGGCAACGTTAGTAGGTCAAAGCTGTTGTATACGGCGCAGATGTCCGTGCGAGCCGAGATAAAGGTTATCCGACCCTCAAGGCCATGATCTATCGCCATGTTTAGCAATTTGGTTCGATATGCGTCAGGGCCATCACCGACGCATACGAATCGGACGAAAGGATGTCGAAGAAGCAATTCACTCGCCGCTTTAAGAAATACATCGTGACCCTTCATAGGGTCAAGGCGTGCTACGCACCCGATTACGTATTCCGAATCAGAGAGCGCAAGTTCTGCCCGAATCTTACGCCCCGATTGCCGGTCTGGTCGAAAATAACTGGTGTCAATACCGTTTGGTACGACGACAGTACGACTTTGCGGAAAGCCATCAGCTAAGCAGTCAGCATAACCGGCACGGGAATTGACAATTATCAGATCGGCCGTTCGCGAATACCACCGGGATAGAACCCCTACCGCTCGTGAGAGTCGGTCGTAGCGTTTCAAGTCTATTCTAGATGAGCGAACTCCCCACACGATCGGCAACCCAGAAAACATCGGTTTCAACAGCGAAGCGATGACGTTTGCTGACATGTAAGAGTGCAAGACATCAGGCCGTTCGTGACGTATCACATCGGTGAGTCGCGCCAAAAACGGCAGCACGTCCCAGCGGTATTTCTTTCCGATCAAAATAAGGCGAACGTCTCGCTTTAGTAAGTCTGCATAGAAATGACCACTGTAGAAGGTGGCGACAGTAACCTCGTGCCCGGCTTCTGCGAGGCCATTCGCCAAGTTAGCAAGTTGCCTTTGTCCACCACCCGCCTCGAGTTCACGAATGAGAAACAATACTCTCATGTTTTCCACACCCGTTGGCTCGGTACCGGCGCCAGATCATCAGCCAGATCGCTGCTCTTACGCTGAAGTGAACACGAGTCTAGCTTGGAAGAGACGCGGCGCAGAATCACAAGCTGGCCGATGATCGTTACGAGCGCCATAGTCCCCAGTGTCACTGCAGCTCCGTCCAAGCCCATGCGCGGTATCAGCGTCCAACTGACGACGGCCGAACTGCCCGCGGCAGTCGCTAGTACCGGCATCTGCGCAATGAACACTCGGGCGCTGGTGATGACATATCCAAGGATGCTGGAGACGTAGTTCAGCAAGCCGGCAACCATTATCCAGGCGAGCAAACGGGCGTAGGCTTCATAAGCGGGACGATACAGTATGCCAAGCAGCGGACGACCAAACAGACAGGCTGCCACTACACCCGCGGCGCCCAGAAGGCACGTTAGCCCAGCGAGCTGGCAGGTGAGACGCCGAAAACGTCGTAGATCGCGCGCTGTGAAATAACGGGCAAGTCGAGGCAAGGCGCTCTGGCCGAGAGCATTGACAATCGTCGAACCTGCGGTCATGAACGACGCCACTGCTGCGAAGGAGCCTAACGCTGCTGTCCCCAGCTTCTGTTCGATGGCGTAGCGAGGAAAGTTGAAGGCCAAGGCAACGAGCATCAGCACGATCCCCAGGGGCAAAGATGTGCAAAACACTTCTACCTGTGCCCGCAAGCCCGAGGTCCTGAGCGGCTTACCCACCGACGCGATCGGACGATCGTAGACCAGCAGCACGGTCGTGCGTACCACGGCCAGTGCTCCGACGGCTGCCAGTAGGCTGTTGGTGAGCCACAACGTGACCCCCAGCGCACCCACTGATATTAGACCCCGAGCGATCATCGACCACGCGATCAAGTCCATGCGTTCGCGCCGTTGGAGTAGTCCGAAGAAGATACTGCTCAAGTTGTCTACACTCAGCGCAACACCCAGAAATAGAACAGCCGCCGGAACCGGCCACGTGCACCGGGATACGAGCGTGACACCGCAGACGATAGCTAGACCGAGTACGATGGTTCCCAGACGGACCGCAAGATAATCACCGAACGGATGTGTCTCTGTTATGTCGGTAGCCAGTACAGCCTGTAAATTTAGGTGGGAGAACTGCATGACCGGCGTCACGATCGCCAGAGCCAGCGCATACTGCCCAAGCATCACGTTATTACCAAGCTTGGCGATTAGGATCAGTATCGCCCACTGGCTGGCGGCAAACACGGCATTTCCCACAAAGGTGGCACTGAAATTCGCTCTCAGCGACATACTCGGCTTGTGCTCGACCGATGCCGTGGAAATAACCTGGGACAAGTCGCTCCACCCTTGTGGTTTCGATTCAGCTCGGGAATCCGTGCTAAATGGCATCTTCGTCTGCTCGACCCCTAATGGGGCGAGGTGACTATGTGAACCTTCCGCGCTTTCTGGGCACTCTCAGCGAGACAAAGACTCAGTAGGACCCAAGCGGCTTTGTAGTTCTCCCATGTAGCGGAAGTCATGCCTGTGGCGAGCGTCAACAGACAGAATGTCCACATAATCGCTCTTGCGCCCGGAAGTGCTGCCACGTGGCGGGCGAGGACGAGGACAAGAAGTATGACTATAAGTAAACCCACAAGTCCGCATTCAACCAATATGGACAGATATGTGTTGTGCGCAACGAAGGGCCCGTCCTCGGAACGCCCTATGATCGGGATGACACTATATCCATAGGCGCCTGAACCCACACCCAAGAAGGGGTGTAATGGAAACACTTTCAGGCCAGCAGCCCAGATCGTCGTTCGCAAATCAAGGGTTCCCTCGGTCATTTCCGCAGTTGTTGTGCCCAGCCGTTGCCAAGAAGCTTGAGGCACAACGAACCAGACCGCACAAGAGGCGATCGCACCCGTCACCAGTGTTGCCACAAACGCCCTTCGAGAACGCCGCAGAAGCCCGGTAATCGGAACAATACTAAGTGCTACCAGAGAGGCGACCATGGCGCTGCGAGATGCGGTCAAGAGGATGGCGGTAATGGCCACAACTATATGAAGACGATAAAACCAACTGCGCACTCCCCGAGTCTCCACGGCCATTTGGTATGAGAACGGCAGGCTCAAGGCGATGATAAGGCCTACATCGTTGGCGTTAAGACCTGTAGCTGAATACCTTTCGTCTGCTGTTCCCCGCTGCAGATAATAGTTAATTAGAGTATCGACGCTGGAGACGCAAGCACCAAGAACGTATGCTTGTATCATCCACCTTAAACGCTGCCGACTGCTGCAGAACTGAGATATTAGGAATGCCGCAACGAGCAGTTGGGAATATGTGCTTATGCGAACCATGGAAGCTTGCTGGTTAATGCTCCAAAAATACGTGACACTCGACCAAGTAACGAAAAGGACCATAAGTAGGAGACCGGGTCCCGGCGATCTTATGTATCCGCGTTCGAGGATTCCCACCGCTCCAAGGCCGAACGCAACAAATCCTATGACCCGAGCCGCAGTGCCGAAGCCTGGAACGAGAATGATACCTTCCCAAGGGACGGAAAAGACAAACAGCCATAGAAAGAAAAAAGCGCTCGTTGCAAACACGGCCGGCCCTAGCGCTCGTACTCGTCGGGTCGAGGGATCACAGAGACCGCTCGTTGGAACTAGCGTCTCACTCAAGGCAGACCGCCCCGGGGAGCCGATCCGCCAAGGCTTCACTTGTCCGCGCGCAGACCCAACTACATCCAGTGCCGCTCTGAGGACTTGTGAACACCACGATGTGAGGTGCTAGCTTGGGCTGTGACAAAAAAACGCGCTGTACCAGGTTGTGGGCTTCCGAGTAGCTACTAGGGAGCTTACCGTTTTTGCCAGTCTTTCTGTCAGTTGTTGATTGTGACGGGGCTTCGGAGCTTACTGGGGAAAGTCTGTCCGTGAGCTCAAGCTGACTTAGCAGCTCGAAGTTGTTGCTCATGTGCCCTCACTTTCAGATTTCCGACGGCGGGGGAGGCTCAGCTTTGTGACGGATATGACTCTACGAGTCGAGTCCCACTCTTCGATACCGATCGACGTTTTGCCGCATGAATCGGTGTGTGTTTACTTACAGCCTGTGATAAATCTTTTCCGGTATGGGAAAGGTGCGATTATTCAGCACCGTCCCGAGGACCTGCACGTTGGCACCTTCTAGTTTCTGCTGGGCCTTTCGTGCCGCCACACGCCGCGTGGAATTCGCTTCGAGCACGAGGACTACGCCGTCTGCCATCTGACCGAGAAACGCGGCGTCGCTGTACAACCCGACTGGCGGTGCGCTGATGACCACATAAGTGAATTCGTCACGCAGATCTCTTGTCAATGCCCCTACCTGCTCCAGTGTTGGAAGGCCGCCGTTCTTGGCCGCCGAGTCACGGGATGCAAACCAGAGATTTTCTGTGACACGTCTCATAAGCTTGTGGGTAGTCCCGCCTTCCGAAAGGGGTAAACTGTCGGACGGGAACAGCTCAGACGACCTTGCTGACCCACGTAGGTTCGCGTCCACGACGCAGACTTGTGACGGAACCTCTTCTGCCAAGCAACGTGCCACCCCTGCACATAATGAATGGCTACCATCGGCCTCATCGATCCCGCAAAAGACGACTTGCCGTCGGCTCCTCTCGCCGTTGCCGTTGGTTGCTAGAAACAAACACTGCACGAGTCTGAGAATTTCGTCGCGCGCGAACCCATCGAGATCAGGTAGCGATACGTTGCCGTTAGTGCGTCTGCCATCGCCTGGCAGGTTCTTCATGACCGGAGGAACTTGGAAGAGTTCCCGATCCTGCTGTAGCCGAAATAGCACGTCAAAATTCCTGCTCATAGCCCTTCACTTTGCCAGTGCAACATTCGGTTGACCTTCTCGTTCGCCCTGTAATGATCGGGTTGAATTCTGCGCAGCAGGAGATAGAGCCAATCGGATCCGTTGTCCGATCTCGATCCGGTTCAGATCGAGTCCAGAATTGAGCGCTTGGATCTGTTGCAAAGTACGGAGGCTGTATCGTCCCAAATGTCGGAGGCAGGTCTGCCTCAGTGTCTGTCGAGGCTCGACCGCCACAATGCGATCCTCGGATAAGCGCTTTAGCAAACCCACTTGTATCGTGGGCACGGTTTTTGCGGAAGGCGTTGGGGCTATCGCAGCGGCAATGGGTAAATTCTCGGCAAGCACAGGAATGAGCGGCGCGGATTGTACGCCTATCGCCATGCCAGGTGTCAAGAACACCAGGAAAGCTAGCAGGCAGGCTGTTCTGCGTGCATATCTGCCAAACCAGTTCGGGATTGACCCCCGTCGCAAGCTGGCTGTTTGGACTGTTCTCGCTGAGGTCGCGGGCAACTCTCGGCGCTCCGGTCGGGGCCTCTGGTGTTCTAATGAGACGGCCCTTTGACCCAATGACTTCAAGCTCTGATCGGCCGCGACACTCTCCACGATCTCGCGGTCAATCTTCTTCCGATGCAGCGCAAAGGCCATGGACATTGCGCCAAAGCAGATGTTGTTGATGTTGCGTGGAATCCCCTGGCTTTCCTCCGCCACCAATTCCAAAGCATCAGAGGTAAACAAGGGCTTGCCTTGATAGCCGGCCACTCCCAACCGATGGCGGACGTAACGCCCCACCTCTTCTGCATCAAGCGGATCAAGATAATTCGTCACCGAAAGTCGCTGGGTGAGTTGCAGCATTTCTGGCTTCATTAGTGTCTTAACCAGCTGGGGCTGGCCCGCAAGAACGATCTGCAGGAGTTTGCGTTGGGAAGTCTCGAAGTCGGACAGCAGGCGCACACTTTCTAGTGTCGCTGTGCTTAGGTTCTGGGCCTCATCAATTACGAATACGACCTGCCTTCCTGCTCTGGCTTCCTGTAAAAGTGCTTCGTTCAATTGGTAGCGCATGGAAACCGCGTCGGGGGACGGCCATATGCCGAGGTCGAGCAGCAGATAGCGGATCAGATCATCCGCGCTGCAGCAGGTTTGGAACAGAAATACCGTCCGTGCCGAGGTCCTCCTGAGGCGCTGCAACAATTGAAACAGCAGGGTAGTCTTTCCCATCCCTGGGTGTGCGACCAACGCGATGAAGCCGCGACGCTCTTCTATGCCGTACCACAATGAGGCCAACGCCTCGCAGTACATGTGGTTCAGATACAGAAAACGCGTGTCTG
>Ga0208686_1000276_pt1 | contig 27792 bp, 26 predicted proteins | sample June2015DPH_6_50_FD_184694 | JGI IMG/M metagenome (GOLD analysis project Ga0208686, IMG submission 184694) | Peatland microbial communities from SPRUCE experiment site at the Marcell Experimental Forest, Minnesota, USA - June2015DPH_6_40... | ecosystem: Environmental > Terrestrial > Soil >... | reverse complement strand
GATTCGTTGCTGCCCACCGACAAACCAGGCAAGAGTGGCGAGGCCGCCGCCCGCAATGGTTTCGATTTGGCCATCGGCAATCCGCCTTACATCCGTATCCAGACGTTGACCAAGAGCGACCCCAAGCTGGCGGCCTACTACAAGCAACGCTACCAGTCGGCGGGAAAAGGCAATTACGACCTATACGTTTGCTTCGTCGAACGCGGACTGGAACTCCTACACCAGAACGGACAATTGGCCTACATCCAACCGCACAAGTTTTTCAACGCGCAGTATGGCGAACCACTTCGCGAGTTGCTGGCGAAGGGCAAACACCTCCGGCATATCGTCCATTTCGGCGACCAGCAAATTTTCCCCGGCGCGACGAATTACGTATGCCTCCTTTTTCTCGCCAAGACCGGTGTGCCCAAATGCCGCCTAGTCAAAGTTGACGATCTGTCAGCTTGGCTGGCGACCTACACCGGGGTTGAAGGTGACGTGCCGGCTGAAAAGATTGGCGCAGCCAATTGGAATTTTACCGTCGGCAAGAATGCGGGATTATTTGAGCGGCTTCAGCAGATGCCCGTAAAGCTGGGTGACGTTGCGGATATTTTCGTTGGCCTACAAACGAGTGCCGACGACGTGTTCATCATGAATTACGTCTCGGACACGGCGAAAACAATCACGCTTCAATCAAAGTCGCTGGAGAAAAATTGGGTTTTCGAGAAGGAGCTACTTCATCCCATCGTGAGCGGAACAGACGTTTCACCATACGCTCCACTGCCGTCGCGCCAATTCGTTCTTTTCCCATACCGTGTCGAGAATGAGCAAGCCGAATTGATTCCCCTCAAAGAACTTTCAGAAACATCGGAACGCACCGGCGAATACTTAAAGGAAAACAAACGAAGACTTGAAGAAAGAGAGGGTGGCAAATTTAAGGGCGATGGTTGGCATCGTTTTGGACGCAGCCAAAATCTCGGCATCCAAGAGCGGGCAAAACTTTGCGTCCCGCGCTTGGTGGAATATTTGCACGCTGGACCAGATTTTCACGGCACGCACTATCTCGACAATGTGGACGTCGGCGGGGTCACGTTCAAAGATACAGCGGCGAGCTACAGCTTGGCCTACCTGCTTGCGTTGATTAATTCATCCGTCTTGCGGTGGTATTTTCCACACGTCGCCGCACCCTTCCGAGGAGGATTTCGCTCGGCCAATAAACAGTATCTTTCACTCGTGCCGTTCCGCCCGCTCGACTTAAATAATCCGGCAGAACGCGCCCAGCATGATGCAGTGGTGAAATTGATTGACCAACTTGTCTGGCTGAAGACGCAGCCGTCAGTGATTGAAAGTTCGCGCGAGCATCCAGTTGATCCCGACATTGCCGCCTACATCGAGCAATGGGTGAACGCACTGGTTTACGAACTTTATTTTCCCGCAGAATTTCGCGCCGCCGGCCTCCAGTTCTTTGAACTCACGGAGTCGTTGAAACTGCCCGCGCTCGACTCGTTGCCCACCGCAGCCGGCGACCGGTTGGAACGCTTCCGTAAATTGCACAAGGAATGGAGTGGTCAAGGCCACCAACTGCGCATCGCGCTGGACAAACTGCGCACCCTGGACCTCGTCCGCACCATCGAAGGCCAGGCATGAAACTCACGCAGATTCAACTCCGGGATTTCCGCGCCTTCGCCGGCGAGTTGAATCTGCCCCTGCCTGACGGCTGCAATCTGCTGTTGCATGGCGAAAACGGCAGCGGCAAATCTTCGCTGTCCTGCGCACTGCGGGAATTTTTCACCTTCAACCAAGACTCGCAGCTTGCGCCGACCAAGAAACCGATTGACCAGTATAGGCACGCGTTCCCGGATACGAACCCAACGCCACAGCCTCGTATCGCCCAAGCGAAACTTACCTTTACCGGGGCGCGGGCAAATAGCACCGAAACCATTTCGTGGGAAGAACGGCAACTGCATCCGCTGGAGGCTGGCGACGGTAAACAGCCTGAACCCACGACCAAGGCACAGCGAGAAATGATTGCAGCGGTATCCCGTTGCTCCGGCTTTTTCGATTACCGCGCCTTGCTCCGCGCCAGTCTGACCAAGCAGCCGGAAAAACTACCGGAACAGCTTTTTGATCTGTTCGCCGAAACGTTGTTGGCCGGCTTCCGCGTCCGCACCGGTGGCGGCGAGCAAACCATCGGAAAACTCTGGAGTGACGTGGTTAAGGCCAAGCCCCGCCATCGCTATAAAAAGGCCATGCGGAATGCAAACAGCAAGGTCGAGGATTTTGACCGGGCCTTTCGGCCGTTCCTCGCCCAGATCACCGACAAGGCCAACGAGTTCTTAAATTATTTCCCGAATCATCGGTTACGAATTGAGAAGCTTGATTATACGGGCAGCAGTTATGCCAAAGAAACGAAAGGGCTCACCGGGAAGGCAATCATTCCAGAGATCAAGTTCAACGGTCAAAAGGTGGATAATTATCATGAGTTCCTGAATGAAGCGCGCTTGACCGCCCTAGCCTTGTCGGTATTTCTCGCCGCCGTCGCACTGTCGGACGCAAATCCGGCCGACCCCGATCCGTTGCGGCTGCTGATTCTTGACGACGTGCTCATTGGCCTCGATCTCAACAACCGGCTTCCCTTGCTCGAATTGTTGCGCACGGAGTTTCCGCGCCATCAAATTTTGATTTTGACGCATGATTTAGTTTGGTTCGAGATTGCCAAGGAGCACACCACGGATTGGGGTAGCTGGAATTACTCACGGCTGTTTGAAGAACCAGCCGGGCCGACGGATCCCATGTTGCCAAGAGTTCAACGACTCAAACCCGAAGTTGATGACTTGAAGATAGCGAAAGATTACCTAAACGCGGGTGATTTGCGCGCTTCGGCGGTGTATATCCGGGCGGCGTATGAAGGTTGTCTGCGCAACATCTGCCAGAAAAAAGGGGTCGCTGTTCCATTCCACGCCAACCCTAAATCAGTGAAAGTCGAAGCCCTCTGGCAGTCGTTGGTCGATTTGCACGACGCGCAAATAGCGGCGGGTAAAGGCGAGTTTCTAAATCCAGCGCTGATCCCAAAAGTCAATGCCATCCGCTCCGCTGTCCTGAATCGCCTCAGTCATTCCGGCGCGTCGTCGCTCACCTCAACCGAACTCAATATGGCGCTGCAAACAATTCAAGAATTGCGCCATTCAAAAATCCCATTCAAACCTTGAATGAACCGAGTATGTATCATCTGGCGACCATCAGTCTCGTTCAACTCGACCAAGAATTGCGACCAATAAACCACGCTTCCGCCTGTTTGGTAAATTACCGGGAGCATTTGTTTGTTTTGACCGTTTCACATGCGACCGGCAACCAGGGCAATTGGGCAATAGAGGTAAAATATGTTCCCGGAAAAGGCGTGGAGCTTTTCCAGCTTGGGGCAATGGGGTTTTTGGAGGGCTACCGAATTAAGCACAACAAACTTAAATCTCATAAAATTGATTTTTCCTATAAACTACTTTCGCAACCGCCAGCACCACGTTATCAAATCATGTCAACCACAGGGGTTATTTTAGAGGACGAACCAAAATATATTCTTCCGTCAGACCTAACACTTACCCCCGAACCATCCGGGCAATATGGCTTTTGGGGATGCACAAGACAGTCCTTTGATTCGCATAATCTTGTGATCACCCCCAAGCTGGAGGGCGGCATGACGTATCAAAAAACCGAAGGGGATATGTTTTTTTTCAAAACAAGCCACCCATATAAATCTTACAAGGAATATCGTGGATGCAGCGGCGCTCCAATTCTTACCAGCGATGGAAGACTCGTGTCGTTGGTAGTGGAGGGCGACAAGAAAAAGACCGGTATTTACGGCCTCGACTTGCGGATTTACAAATGTGCATTGGATGTCGAAATTGACATGACCTCGAATACCAAACATCCGTAAGCGCACTTTACCCAAACACACTTATATTTATGGCAAAATCCGAAGCATCCGTTGATGAACTGGTTGGCATGATTGAGCGCGGCGAATTGCGCTTGCCCGAAATGCAGCGCCGCTATGTCTGGAAGAAACCGCGCGTGCGTGATTTGTTCGACTCGCTCTATCGTGGCTATCCGTCCGGGGCAATTCTGCTGTGGGAGACGGATGAAGAAGTGCCCTTGCAGGATTTTGCGATTGCCCAGGAAAAAAACCCCTATCAAAACACCAAACTGCTTCTCGATGGCCAGCAACGCCTGACATCGCTCGCGGCTATCGTTCGCGGCAAACCGGTTGCCGGACGCAGTCACGACCGCCCCATTGAACTTTTGTTCAACCTGGAGCATCCCGAAAAATTGGAAGTCGTCACCGAGGTCGAGGAAGATGACGGTGATAGCGATGATGATTTGATCAGTGATGAGGCGGATTCGAACGAGGATGAATTATTGCAGCGGTTCAACAAGATGACCTTCGTTGTCGCCACTCGAAAGCTGGAACAACTCCCCCAATGGGTGAAGGTGACGGAGGTTTTTCAGACCGACAGTGACCGGCCATTTCTAAAACGCGCGGGCATCACCGACTTGGACGACCCGCGTTCTGAAAAATACAGCCAGCGCCTGGCCCGGTTGCGGGGCGTCAAAAAATACATCTATCGGATGGATATTTTGGAACGCAGCCTTTCGTATGAGGAGGTAACGGAGATTTTCGTTCGCGTCAACTCCCTCGGCGCGAAGCTCCGCAGTTCCGATCTGGCGCTGGCGCAAATCACGGCCAAATGGCGTAACTCGTTGACCATCTTTCAGGAGTTCCAGAAAGAATGCGTCACCGCCGGATTTTATCTGGATTTGGGTCTGATTCTGAAAAATCTGGTCGTATTTGCCACGGGGCAGTCGCGATTTCTCACCGTGGGCCGGCTCAAGCTCGAAGTGTTGCAGCAGGCATGGGCGGAAAGTCGTCAGGGCATGGAGTTCGCCTTGAACTTCCTGAAAAGCAACGCCGGCATAGACAGTCCGGCGCTGTTGGCCTCGCCATTCCTGCTCGTCACTTTGGCCTATTTTGGACACAAGCGTAATTATCATCTCACGCCGGAAGAAGCCGAACGGCTGCGTTTTTGGGTGTTGGTGGCCAATGCCAAGGGTCGGTATTCGCGCGGTTCAAGCGAAACGCTCCTGGACCAGGACTTGACGACCTTGAAACAAAAGGGCGGAGCGCCGGAGCTGATTGAACGTCTCCGCCAACAGGTCGGGCGTTTGGATGTCGTGCCGGAAGAACTGGAGGCCCGCAACCAGCGCAGTTCATTGTTCAAGACCATGTTCCTGGCATTTCGCGCTGCCGGGGCCAAAGACTGGCGGTCAAATCTGGCCATTGCGCACGATCATTCCGGCTCCCAGCACAAACTCCAGTTTCATCACATCTTTCCCAAGGCAGTCCTGAAAAGCACCTACCCGTCGCGTGAGGCAGACGACATTTCCAATCTTGCCTTCATCGGCGGCAAGACCAACCGCGCCATCAGCGATAAACCGCCCGTGGCATATTTCCCGGCACTGATTGAAAAGGCCGGCGCCGCTACGTTTGACGCACAGTGTATTCCCACGGATGCCGCGCTGCTTGAACTTGGCAGCTACAAAGCATTTCTGACGAAACGCCGGGAACTGGTTGCCAAAAGACTCAATGAGTTCCTCGGCACCACGCCGTCAACACCGCCTGCGCCTTGAACAACGACTTCATGATACCGCCCGAAAATGTGAACATCACAACAGAATGAGAAACGAAAGAACCATGAACGCTCTCGATAATAAAATGTGCCGGACGTTCAAGTTGGCGGACAAAAGCGTTGGCAACCCAGCGAAAGGCTAAACAATGTCCACGCTAAAAGACAGAATTGCGAAGATGCAAACGCCTGCGCCCGGCGCGAGGTTTTACGCTATCACCCTGACCGCGACATCGGATGGTAAACTGCATTGGGCGTCTCAATCCGGCTTTGTGGGAATGACGAAAGACAATCCACCGCGCGAACTACGCGCCCCATGCGAAGTCTTTCCAGAAAAAATGCGCAACCTCTGGCTTGAAATCGGACAACCCTGCGTCGTTGTCAACAACGATCAGGACTTCGCCGTTTACTTACTCATAGGCGGAAATGCGATAATCCAAGCTGATGTGGCTGAACGCAGGCTGCCTTTCATCGTAAAGCCATCACCAGTGGCTCCCGACGGTCTTTTCGGGATGGTCTCGCTGTCGCAAGTTCCAAAAGACCAATTACAACATGCGCCCACACCAAAAAGACGGATGGCTGTGCTGAAACGAGATGACTACCGATGTCAAATCTGTGGGCGCCGCGCTACTGATTACGTTGATTTAGAATTGAACGTTCACCATGTTCGACCAGTGGGGTGTGGCGGTCTCACGAAGGAGAACAACCTGGTGACTTTGTGCCGAACATGTCACAGGGGTTTAGACCCACATTTTGATTTCAAACTGTTCGAATTGGTCCCTTCCGCGCATAACCTAGGTCCAAATGCAGACGCGATGAGAAATGAACTATTCGATGGAATCAGGCACTACAGAAAGATAGTGTTCAGTATCCTTGCAGCGAAACGAAAGGCGAAAGAAGCTGGGAAGGCGGCTTAACAATGTCCATCGAATCGCTGGCGAACGATGCCGGAAAAGACGAATGAACTGATGCGGAGCAATATGGCGACGTGCAACAAATGCGGGCAAGAAGTCGAATTCCGCTACATAGACGGGCGCTGCGTCCCGATTCATCCCGGTGGAGGTTGGCATTGCGGGTCATGGTCGAAAGAGGGTTCGTCTGGTGGCTCAACATATTTCTCAACTGCTGGTGTTCGAGAGTGGCGCATGGATGATTTTTGCCGCCCAACAACATGCCCTGAATGCGGAGGGAAAGTTTATTTCATCCGGCACAACGGAGGGTCGGTTTGGGTGGATGAGCTTGGTTGGCCCTGGCCTAAACACGGCTGCTTCGATGGTCCTCACACGGAGACATCCGCTTTTTCGCGGTGGTCAGTAAAGGCCTCCGGTCTCAAACATCCGATTCTGGGTGTGATCACTTGCCTTCGGCCATCACAAAGTGGCTACGAAAAATTTGTCGAAATCAGGCTGCACAACTTGAAAACCATCGGCCTCTTTCTCAACTGGATGCCATCTGAGGATTCCCTTATCGGTGCATTGGTATGCGTATCCGTTGAGGACAAACTTATGCTACATGCTGCTTACGGTGAGATCGCGTTTCATGGCTATGTTGAAATATCGACCACAGCGAATAACAAAATCAGTTCCGGCTCGCCAAACGCGCCGATGCAATGCCCACGATGCAAGACATGGATCATCACGAAAAACCGAGAGAAGCACGACCGGGAAAACTGCCCCAACCCGCCATCTTGAAAAACCTCCAAAGGAGAAAAATATGACCGCCATTTATTCCATTCCGAATACAATTTCCAATCAATATCGCTTCCGCTCAAAACCTGTGAATGCGCGAATCATCAAGGCCATCGTTCCCACCTACGAGGAACCGGCAGATAAATTATTGGAACGCATTCGTGTCATACCGGCGGTCCAGAAAGGCAGGCCGAAATGACACTTAATCTCGACCGTGAGCACATTTACATCCATTGCCCACGCTGCAATTTCTGGGCACGGCCATTTCTCCGCCAGATTCGTCACCGTGAAACCATCGTGTGTGGTGGTTGCAAGGCGAACATCCGCTTGGATGACCATCTGGGAAGCTTTCGCAAAGCTCAACGGCAAGTGAACAAAGCTTTGGAAGAATTGGAAGAGCAACTTGGCAACTTAACCATCAACATCCGACTTTAATATGGACTCCGATTACATCCAGCATATCCGATACAAACTCCAGAAGCGCCTGAAGCGTTTGAATAGTGCCGACTTTCAAGGTTTTCACTTTACGTTGATACAGGTTTGGGGGTTCCTGCAAGAAAACGAGATCACGAAGGGCATTCTTGACGATTTGGAGCGTCGATTTCCGAAAGTCGAAGAAGACGCGGATAAAACGATTGCGGGCCAGCCACAAGTCGGAACCACAGAGAGTGAGAATGACACAATCTGTTACTGGGTTGTGAAAAAGTGTGCGACATCCGCAAAGGCGGACAACGAAATCCAAGTTGGCTTCAACCTCACCCACGAAAGCAAATACGACGCCTGCATTGAAGGTTTTAGGCTCACGTATGTTGAGCCGCTTTTTGATTACATTGATGAGCAAATCGATGACAAACGCATGACGCTGGTGCTGCTGAAAAAATTTAAGCACCGCTGCGAGTGGTTTCGCCGCGAGGGGATGCTCGCCAGATTCAAAGATGATACCGGCCATGGTGAAAAGCTTTTGGCGCGAGAGCTCTACGAATACCTGCACGATCAAGGTTTGCAGTTTCACATCGAACCGCAGTCCGCGTCTGGCCGGATTGACTTGATCTCGGCACAATCGGGAAAAGACCGCCTTGTTGCAGATACCAAGCTCTTCAATCCAGAGCGCGGCCAAGACCGTGGCTATATCATCAAAGGTTTCCGGCAGGTTTATGAATACACAAAGGACTTCAACGAGTCCTTTGGCTATCTGGTGATTTTCAAAACTTGCGAGCAGGACTTGGCATTTCCAACGGAGCATCAGGAAGGCGGAATCCCGTTCGTCACGCACAATAACAAAACTATCTTCCTCGTTGTCATCGATATTTTTGATTACCCAGAGTCGGCATCCAAGCGAGGCAAGCTCCAAACTTACGAGATTACCCCAGCACAATTCGTGGAGGCACTTGCGTGATACAAAAAGTTGGTCGCCGAGTGGAGGGCCTGTTCGCGCTTGCCGACCAGCTAGAGAAGCGGCTGGCCCATGCGCACGGGTATCGCCGAGTGTTATGCCAATCTGGAATGCAAGGTGGTTGATCGAAAGCTGGTGGCCAAATACAACTTCTTCATCCTGGAGGTGGTCAAGGCGTGGATTGATCCGCGTTGGAAACGGCCATGGACGATTCATCATCAGGGAGAAGGTGTGTTCGCGGTTCCGGGCCGGACGATCAAACTGCCTTCCCCAAAAACTTCCTTTCTCACAAAATGAAACGCCTGCCAGCCGGGACCACCGCCGAACTCAACGCTTTACTTGCGGCCAATTTTGACAAATCTTTCAAACGAGAATTATGAGCAAAACCGTCCGCGTTCATGACCCTGCCACGGGGAAGATCCATACGATCCCGGCAGCCGAACTGGCTCCCGGCATGGTGGAGGCTGATGTGGAGGGTGTCGGTCGCGTTTGGATAAACTCAGCGGCGGTGAAAGGTGGTGGTGAATTGAAACACCCGCCGTTTGAGCCGGAGTTGAGAGACTTTATTGAAAGGGAAATCCAAAAGCCCCTGGCCGAGGTATGGTCAAAAACACTTGCACAGTGGGAGGACAATTTCAGGCACGATGCCGAGCCGGAGCAGGAAATCGGCCTCTGGTGTCGAATTGCCGAAAGGTTTGCGGAATTTTCCAAATCCGAGGGTCTGAACCAGGCGCAGCGGCAGGAATGCTTTGCCATCATGTTGCATTGTTCAACCGTTCCACCAGAGCAAATCCTGGAAGTTGTCACGTTGAAAACCCTGACGCGGGAACAGGCGCAACGTGCGATTGAGGCATACTTGAAAACCAAGGATTGAACGCGTAAATGGGTCGGTTCCGATTTATTTTACGCCGGAAACTTGCCGTCCCTCAAATGAAGATCTGATGCGTTTCGTAGCACGGGCGTCGCGCGGGCGGAATTTTGCGAGCTTTACAGAAGGGCATAATTACACTTTCCAGCACCCGTCAGATTTAGGAATATGCGGTTGAAAAGTCATGTTCACGCAACAACAAACACTTCTCAGGCAGTTCGACGAAGGGTTGAGACCGGAGATTGTCGAATTTGGCAAACGCATACGGCGTGTCTCCGGGGAGGTTGACGTCGTCATTTTCATGGCCCGCAAGGCCGCTTGCTTCGCGGAAGCACTTCGGCTGGTCAGATTAACCGCTTACCAATCTATAACCACGTCGAATCGTGTGCTGGACATGAGCCCAGCGTGGCTTGAAGGAAGGTCAGTTGCCATCATTGACGACGCCCTCATCACCGGCACTGAACTTTACCGCACAATTGAGAGGGTGCGTCAATATGCAAAATCAGTCCAGGTGCATGTCCTTGCAGTAAACAGGAACTGGAACGCTGATTTAGTGAAACCTGACAGCCGATACCTTGAACTCGACGATGAGGAATGTGCCCTGATCTGCGCGAATATCGTCGATGCCATTTCTTTAATCCCACTTCCTTACTCGACCGACTATCCGCTATATTCCGGCTTTCGGGTAAAGCGAGAATATCTGAGACCGATTACTCATTTAGATTCATGGCGGTGCATGGATGTCACAAGCTCCCTTCAATCTCGGTATTCAGTATTCTCGAAGACAATTTGTCCCGAAGAATCAACGCTGCGACAGATAAACTATCGGTTGGGTGCGAATTTATCTGCGAATGCGCTGATTAAGGTCCGACTTTACGGACGGTGGTTCGACAAAGAGCGAACGACCGTTTGGTGCAATGCTGTTCCCATCGTTGCTTTCGAAGCTCTTTCAAAATCCGTGGTGGACGATTTGTTTTCCCGTGCTGCGGCATCGTATTCACTACCACGTCATGCCCTTGATCTATTTGAATCCTCCGCGTCAGCAATTCAAGACACAAAAGACGCACGCTACAAAGCCAAGCTCCGGTTCGTCCAATATTTGGCGGCCTCCGAAATCGCAAAGTTATGGCAGGAAAACGCAGAAGGTGCGATCAACCAAGAACTTCATTTTAAGCCAGACGAGTTAAGTCTAGGGTTGCTGTTTCCTCAGCCGCTGTGCGCCGAACTCGTAAAGAAAAATCCCGGCCAAAAACCTTTTGCCGGGATGAAGCTGCCAGCATCACGCCCCAAACAGCGATACGTCTTGAGGAGCTTCGAGCCACCAAAACCGACCTCTACGGATGCGTGGGCGATCGAAACGCACTTGGTCGGACCGTTTGTTCGCCTGTATCGAGAGTTGGAACTTCCCGCACGTCGTCTCGCTCAAAAATACGGGGGGAAGATTTTTTCTGACCGACAAATTAGTGAGCAACATTCGAAGCTTAGAGATCGGCTTCAAAACGGATTTGGCTTACAGCATTTGCGTAACTGGCTGAATGGCGCAGGCCTTAGCAAGGCATTGCGCGAAAAGATTCTTTCCCTCTTCCTCGACCGAGCAATTGACTTGGGAGCTGTCGTCCCGATCACCTGCGTGTCGGGCGACGCTGTCTTTCGCGCCTACCGACATGGTGAAGACATCCTTTTTGGCGAAGAAGAATTGCGACTTTCAAGCGTGTTGCTTAGAAGCCTCTTCCAGCAGCGAAAAGCAGCAGGCAAGAAATTCGTGAGCCAGATCGAAGTGGAAAAGGCGTTGGTTCTCTTCGTAAGGATAGGCTTGGAGAAGCAGATTTTGCGCAGATCGGAAAAAACCGTTCTTGGTGTGCGCGGCACGGCTGGTATTCGCTTTTCACTTCACGGCGCTGTTGTTGGGGTGGAAACAGACAAGCTTTACACAGTGGATTCTGACAGTTCTGTAACAGCGGTGTTGGAGAGAGCTGGTGTCCTAGACCGCGTTGATCCCCAACGTAAATGGCAAGGAGATAAACCCTACGTGGTAAATGAGGAATTGGTCTCTACAGAAACAGACATTCAGCGAAAAGCGACTCCTCAAGTGGAAAACCTCGGCATGGTTCTCGGAGAGTTACGGAATAGAGCAAGTAAGCCTAAAGCGTTTGGACGACTCACTCAAAATGATTTGGTTCTGATTGCTTCGTGCGCAACAGCTCGCGACACGACTGGCGCACTCGCCGCCGAGGTAAAGATTGTTGATAAGTTCCTGAGAGGACTTCGTGAACGGTGTTTTGCGTTTCAGTTCACGGACAAATCAAAGGCAGTTGCAGCGAACTTGGCTTTGGAATTGCGCGACGGTGAGAAGAATTTTGTGCCCGTTGCCATACATAGTGCCTGTTGGAAATACGATGCGTTCATCTCTCGTGAACCCTGGAAGATCATTCGTGGAGTTGAGTCATCTCTTTCAGAATCGCGCTTAATGACGGACAAAATGCTAAAAAATCTTTGGACTGAATATTGGCCGAAAAGCCTCGACCAGAATCCTGAAAAGCATCCACTATCGCCATTAATTTCTGAGCTGGCTGGTTGGATTTTCGGCGTCAAGAGTTATTATCTGCTTATTGAGATAGCGCTTTTGAATCATTCGGTTGGGGGGCGGCATGAGAATTGCGATACGCTGTTACAAGAATCCCAAGATGCGTTCCTGAAACATATCAAGTTAACAAAGCGCCCCAAAATAGACCGCATTCCCGCTGAGGTGGTTCGTGAACAAGTATCAGAAGGGAAGTGCGATTTTGCGGAAGTGTGCAGAGCGGCTTGCATTCGAATCGCAGATATACTTGAAGAATCTTCAGACCTGCTCCGACGTGTTGACATTTCGGCAAGCCCATACGGCAACGTTAAAAACATTCTTCGCTTCAAACATGCACTTGTTATTCGGCTTGGCAGCTTTCCATCGGCCAAGAATGAAATGACAGAAGAAATGCGAGGGTTCATTCGGCAAAGTATCGCAACGTATGCCAAAGAATTTAAGAATGCTCTTTCAATCCATCTGCTTCCGCAGCGCGAATTCGCGGAAAGTATGTCTGCTATTGTTATTGGCTACGCCACACGCGAATTGAATTGCCTGACCAAATTGGCAACGGAGTTGACATCGCGTTTTGCAAGCAAGTGCGATCTCGGCATGACTCTCGTGTGGGATTTGCCGGACAACTTCTGTTGCTATTGTGAGGATGGAACAAACGAATACTTCGGCAACTTCTTTGGAAAGGTTTGCCAAACCGTTGAGAAATCTGACAATTTTGATGCTGGATCGTTTTTGCGTGCGATTGGTTCTGGAAAATTGATCGCTGCTGATATCCTTTCCTCTCACATCATGACGAGGTTTGAACAGGTATTCGAGGCTGGCGTTGACTGCGTGCCTACTGACTTGACGGCATCGTCTTCTCAGCAGGCCATTAGTCAGACATTCGGCCTTCATCCCAATTTTAAATCGATTAGAACGACCTCTACCATTGATGTTGGTATTCTCGCCGTAGTCGGAGACGAATCGCGCGCGATTACTACACATCTGATCAAACTTCCTGGCTTCCGTGATTTCGGGGATTACGTCAGCGACAAGACCGTAAGACCCTTTTTCATGGGCAGCCTCCCTGCAAAAGGTGGAGGCTTTCACAGGATTGCCGGCGTCCAAGCCAACAAGCAGGGCAACGCACCCATCATGGCAGCTTACCAAGAATTGTATGAGGAGTTTCGCCCAACTCTTGTCGTCTTGATTGGCATTGGGGGAAGCATTTCCAAGGAGTTGATTGAAAACGACGTTTGCATCGCCAATGCTGTAGCTAACTACGACAGCCGTTCCGTAGCCGAGGATGGAACCAAACACACTCATGACCCCTTACCACCGATTGAGCCTTGGCTTATGGAGATTTGGCGAACGCTTGAACGAAAGCATGGCGAAGACTTCGAACTGAACTCCATTGATGGTAAGAAATTCAAAGTGCGGCTTGGACCGATTGGTTCTGGAGGAGCGGTGGTTAAAGATGAATCATCAGAAATCAGGAGTTGGCTGTTGACAGTGTGTCGGAAATCGACGGCGGTTGAAACTGAAGCAGTCGGCGTCGCGGAGCAATTTTCGCAAAATAAGTTAAAGCACTATCACGCCACGCGCGGCTATTTGGTAATTCGCGGAATCAGTGATGGTGCGAACAAGCACAAAGGGAACTTGTATCGGGAAGATTGCGTTCGCAATGCGATGGTCTTTCTTGAGGAATTCCTAGCACAGGCAACACCCGGGTTTGTGAATGTTCTTCCGCGAGTGGTTTAACCACTCCAACTTCACAAACAAAATGCTGTCTGGATAGAAGCGCGGCGAGAAATCGCATTGCCCGAATGAAACCGGTGCGTCATTATCAGTCCATGTCAGCCGGTGTCGCGCGAATTGAGAAAATCGAAGAAGCCGTGAAGCCATTTCAAAACGGCAAGCCCCTGTGTCCGCATCTTCTACCAGTTTCATCCTGAACTCCCCATGCACATCACTCGCCTTCGCATATCGGGATTTCGGGGGATTCAGGAAGCTGATATTCGGCTGGCAGAGCAATCCGTGTTGGTCGGCCCGAACGGCTGCGGCAAAAGCACCCTGATCGACGCCATCTCGCTTGCGCTCGGGCGAATGAAAATGGTGCGGTCACTCACCGAGCATGACTTCACCGGGAGCGATCCGGCAGCAGCCGCGCGGATTAAGATTATCGTGACCATTGCGGGATTCGCCAGCGATGATCCCGATCAACACGATACTTGGTTCCGGGCGGAGCGTGCGGTGCCCAAGTGGTTAGGAAAGGACGGGAAGGAATATGCCGAGGCGGGTGCCGACCGTAAGCTATGCGCCAATGTGGGCTTCTGCGCCCGGTTTGACCGCGACGAACTTGAAGTGGTCAGCGTGCGGTATTTCCACGATGACGACGACGCGATCGATCCTTTCAACGACGACGGCGGCCTTGTCCAAGTGCCACCCCGGCTCCTGAACGACCTCGGGTTCTTTGTGCTGCCGGCTCGGAGAGATTGGGATGCCGTGGCATCCTTCAACTCGGATCTCTTCCGCCGCACCGTCTCAAATCTGGCTGGAATACCTGCCGACGAAATCCTCATCCAGCGGGACGCCCTCCGCAACCCGGAAGTCAAAATCGAAGCCTCGGAGAAGTTGGCCGTTTTGGTGACCGGACTGAACGAAAGGCTCGCGCGGCTGGCTCCGAACGCTCCGAAGTTCCAGTTGCGTGTGACCGCAGGCGATTCTGAAGCGGTGCTACAGTCGCTGCTACCGCATTATGCCGGCCACGGTGGACCTTCGCTTCCAGCCGCCCGCCACGGTGCCGGTTTGGTGTCGCTGCAAAGCCTGCTCCTGTTACTTGAAGTGGGACGAGTTCGCCTAGCCAAGGGACTCCCGTTCATCCTCGCCTTGGAGGAACCTGAACTTCATTTGTCTCCGGGCATCCACGGGCGCTTGGTCGCGGAAGCTCTCGCCACTGCCGATCAAGTGATCTGCACGACCCATTCACCGGACGTAGCCCGGGTTTTCCCGGCGACTTCCGCCTTGATCGTGACCAACGAGGTGGGTCACTTGGCGGCCCGACCGTTTCTGGCACAGCCGCTCACGAATGCCGCGAGCAACAACGAGAGGAAACTCTACCTGCAAAACCGCGCCCGTGTAGTCAGTGCGCTCATGCACTCTTTCGTCCTAATTCCCGAAGGACGGTTCGACACCGAGTGGCTGGCCCGATTTGCCGATGTCGCCGATCCCCACACCACGCATACAAGTCCGTTCAGCGCCGTTTTCGGCGTCGTCCCGACGGAGAATGCCGCCGTGGCGTTCACTACCGAACGGCTAACTCCGCTGCGGTCGCGCATCGTTGCGATGGTCGACGGCGACGCCCCAGGTGACGGTTACGTCACCACGCTGAAAGCCCTGACACCACCGCCATCCCTAGTGATCCAATTGCCTGCGGGATGGACAATTGAAGATGTCGTGCGCTGGATGCTGGATCCAGGTGGCGCAGCAGCACTCGCGACACTTTCAGCCGCGCTGCCTGGATTTGCATTGGCTTCGCTCGATGCGCTCCGCGATCTCCTGAAAACTAGCAACAACCGGGGAACTAATACGGTTGGCCTCAAGGAGGACGTGCTTGCCCATGACGCCATCGCAGGCGTTCTTGATGGAATTCCAGATTGCCGCGCACGAGTCGTGGCCTTCTGTGAGGCGTTCGTCAGCGCCGCCATCGGAGCCAACAATGCGCAAATTATTCAGGACGCCGCGCGCTCGACGGCCGCAGTAAAAGTGGTCCGCTTTACGCCGTGAGCACCAAGGGGTTCACCGGCGGGGCTGGAACTGGCAAGACCACGAGTCTGCTACACGAGATGGACGCACATCTAGCCGCCCATCCGCTGACCCCGGAGCAGCGCGTTCTCGCGCTCACCTTCATGCACGGTTCGCGAAATCGGCTCGCTGAGCGCCTCGCGAAATCCTCGGCACGGCGTCACTGTGAGTGCATGACGCTGGACCGGTTCGCTTGGGACATCTGCCGGCGGTGGCGGTCGCGGCTCCGCGCTGGTGGCAGTTTGGTGCCGCTCGAATTCGACGCACCGGACTACGACGCAACATGCGAGGCCGCCGGACGGCTGCTTGCGGTTAATGACGTGGCGAAATGGGTCGCTGCACGCTATCCGGTGATTGTCCTCGATGAGTTTCAGGACTGTGCGCCCGTCCGACTCGCGCTTGCGCAGCATTTGCACGGGCGCGTGGAGATGCTCGTGGCAGCTGACGATTTTCAAAACCTCAACCGAACTGACGAGAGCCCGGGCGTCGCTTGGCTGCGCGGGTTGGATTGCTGCGAGGAACTCACCATCAATCGGCGCACTGCCGACGCTGACCTAATCGCCGCCGCTCAATCGCTCCGTGCTGGCACGTCGTTGCCGACTGGTGTTAGCACAAGCTTCAAGCTGATCGGTGCCCCGTCGGCTGCGGTGGCTGCTTCGTTCATCTCCCAAACAATGGCTCCCGCAGCCGGCAAGGATGTAGTGCTCCTCTCTGCGGCTCGGTCTGGCACATCGAAATGGGTAGAAAAGGTAATCGAACTCGTCACGACCAAACAGTATGGAAAGCAGAAGGCCGGCCCCGTTCCCATTAAGTGGGAGACGAATGCCGAGAATCTCGCTGAGACGACGATAGCAGCCCTCGGCCTCGCCGAGGGAAACGGGCATATCAGCGCTGCGGCTATAATCGCCCTGCCGCGAGGTTCCGTCGCCATGCAACTGAGCCGGTGGGTAGAGCACCAGCGCCGCGTGTTGGGGCGCACCGAATTCGGAGCCGCCGAAGTCCGCGCGCAAGTCAAGCGCGCCGTGCAACGCGTCCGATCCTTCGGCTTGACGCCTCACGGTGGCCGCCGCGCCATGACAATTCATCAGGCGAAGAACCGCGAATTCCCGGTAGTGATGGTGCTCTGGCCGTTTCGAGTAGTGGGCGATGTGGTGCTCGCGCGCCGTTGGCTCTACAACGCTATTACTCGCGCCAAACGCCGCGCGATCGTCATCGTCGAAGACCCCCAGCAAAAACGCCTCAAAGCACCGCCATTTGCATACCCTTCACCAGCCGCCGCAGCGCCAGCAGCACTGGGAGCCGCCCCGGCACTTTAGAATTAAGAGACAGGCGGACTTTGGCCGAAAATGGCAATTCGTCACGCAGGCCGGTTGGACATCCGCAGACCTTCCTCGCGCCGCTGGTTTTGTTTCAAACGATTTCAGAAAATGCGCGCGGGAAAAAGTTTCAAATCATTTCGTGCGGAAGATGCGTCGGAAATAAAAGTTGACGGTGGGCACTCGCAGTTACAATTTCATTGCCGACAGTCAATTTAGCGTAGCAGTTCGGCTGAACGAAAACCGCGAATTTTCAAGCCTAAGACGAACTGAGTGCGCGCCCCATCGGGCGCGGCTCGGTTGCATTCTTAGGCTAGGCGCTTCGCGGTGCCTCGTTCGGGGTGTGGCTGGGTCCGCGCCTTTTTTCATTCCTGCTTCGCAGACGACTCAAAAGCGAAATGAGCATCCAAAATGATTTTATAGGCGAGCGTGGCCAGAATCCGCCGCCTCCGTCCGTGCCTGCGCCGACATCCGGCCTGCTGAAATAAACACCCACTGCCATGCAACCGCAAATACCAGAACCAACGCCTTTGGAGTCCATCGCATTGGAAGGCGGCGCGAGCATCGCGGACAGCATTCTGGCGCGGGTGGACGAGTTTCCCAAACGGGAAAATTTTCTAAACAAGCTGATGAAGCACGATCTGGAATCCGTGCCTTCGCAAATCCTTTGGCGGGGCTTGGAGGATGAAGCCGCGCCGGTGTTCGTCGTCTATAAGCTGTTGCACGAGGCGTTCTCAAATTCGCCCTCGTTTTTCCGGCGCTTCATCACCAGCCTCATGGCAGCACAACCGGAACGCTTCGCCACAGTGTTCAGCCGGGAAACCCTGTGGTCGGTCGTGGCCCGCGCGCCGGGACTGGAAGTGCCGGACGATTGGGCGTCGCCCATGTGCATCCAGTGCCTGCTCGAATCGCTCAACAAGAAAAGTTTCTGGCGGCGGTCGGATGCGGAACTGGAGCGGGAGGCGGAATCCATCTCCGCCGTGCTGACCCAAAAACCCAAGGGCAGTTTTCACAGCGGCGTGGAAGCGTTGCGCCGGCTGCAAACGGAACGCGCCACGGGCCTGACCAACGGCAACCTGCTTTTGTTCGTGCCAACCAAATTGAATGAGTATGCGTCCGAAGTGGCCGAACTCGGAACGCATGGCAGGCTGCCCGACTTAAAAGAACTCTGCGCCAAGGTTCACGAAGTCGTGCGCGACCCGCTGGGCGAAGGCCGACATCAGAGCATCCCCATTGACGTGCTGTTCACCGAGCCTGCCGGCGAGAGCCTCGAATGTTTCCTGCTGGTGCGCAAAAAGGCAACCGTCACGGAACAAATTGAGTTGCGGAGGAAATCGCTCCTGGTCCGCTACTTTTTGAAATTCGCGTTCAGGGCCTACGACATCGAGAAATTAAACGTGCGCCTGGCCTTTTATCTCGACCCGCACGCGACCTTCGAGCCGTTGGCCGGACGCGCTCCGCTGTTTCATCGTGAAGAACTGGTCGAGTTCGAGGAGTTTTGGAAAATCGTCACCGGCAAGCCCGGCGGGGTGGAATTGATTTTCAAAGCCCGCAATGCCGCCGCCGACAAGCTCAAAAAATCCACGCTGATGGCGCGGATCAAGGAACATTTCAACCGCGACCGGAAAACGAAACGTGGCGAGCAGGTTGGCCTTTTTGAGCGGACATAGAATTTGCTTGATATAATTTCGGCGAAAAGAATAGTGACGTTAAAACGCCTGACATGAGCAAAGCCCGGAATAAATTGAAAAAGGCCGCTGGCAAATTGGCCAGGCGACCGAAGCCGCGCAGCAAAACAAAATTCATCACGCGCGCCGAGGCCCGGCGGTTGGCGGAGCGTCACGTTTTGAACCGGATGTTCAAGGGCGCGACGGTGCGCGACGGCGCGGAGGCGAAATTGTGCATCTACATCCGGGGCGATTGGTCGGTAAAGGATACTTGGGTGGTGTATAAAAACCCGAAGGAGAACGCGCTCAAGTCGGCGGACGTGATTCTGGTTTGCAAGTGCACAGGCCGGGTGCTTTATGAAGGTTCGGCAGGCGACGAGGGTTAAGGTTATGAAATTAACCGTAGAGCGAGTTGCCCTGCAAGGGATGGTCGAGCAGTTGAAGATCGAGCGCGGCGTGAAAGGGCAGAGCCAGCGCATGATGAGACTCTCGGCTTGCGCCGCGCGCGTGTTCGTGGAGGCGAACGGCGTGGCGGCAGGCATCGAGGCGCTGGTGTTGGAAGATGGCGCGTGCAACGTGCCGCGAATGAAATTCCTGAAAGTCCTGCGGACGTTTCATCCCAAACAAAATATCACGCTGGCGGCGGATGCTGGCGGTTTGCGGATTGAAGGCTTCGTGATGAAGGCGACGTGCTTTTCCCCCGTGGCTGTCGCGCCGGGCGAGTTTCAAGTGTTTCCGGTGACGGATGCCTGGCCCGCGCCGCCGGAGACGACCAAGCCGACGCCACCGCCGGAAAGTCGCTGGCTCAAATCGCGCTGGTGGGAATGACACGCGCGGCATTTTTTTGTTTCAAGCCGTTGCGGAAAATGCGCGCGGGAAAATGTTTCAAATCAATTCACCAGTCGCGGCAAGGCGGAAGTGAAGAAGGGGCGGTTGCGGCGGCAGTTTCGGGACAGACGAAGGAGATTGTTCAGGGTTGGTCAGGGCGCGACGAGAGCAGGTCTTCCACAATTTGACCGGGAGTGAGGCCACGCGCCTTGGCGAGACCGGCCAGGCGGTCGGCCGCCGCCGCCGAAACCAGAAGCCGGAGGAGGCGCTGTCCGCGCCGGGCGAGGTTGGCTTGATACTGCTGCCGCGCCTGTCGGCGACGGTCAGCCATCGGAAGGGGTGATTTGGGACGGCCCATTTTGCCAGTTGGGTTCTTGCGGTTCTTGATATACGACCAGTGCCTTCGGCGTGGGTGTTCCGCGCCCAGCCTCGCGTAACGAGTCGGCATGTAGGGTCTTGGCCATTCAGTTTCCATTCAGCAGGACAGAAGGTTTAGCAAAAGTAGCCTACTATAAAGAGGACGAGGTGCCTCCAAGATGGGTCAGGTCGTGGGGAAAAATTTTCCCCAAAGGGCGGCCTCGTTTCCTGATTGATTTTCAAAAATACGCAGTTTTCCATAAAAATTAGCAATTTTGACACGACCGAGACACGTTCGTTTCCGGTTTCCATACATAGGTGAGGAAACAGGAAACAACGCCGTTATCAGTCAGGATACGGCTGACGCGGGCCTTCAGGCGTCGCCAAGGCGTAACGCCGGCCTTTGATGGTGAGCCAGCCTGCTTTCTGGGCGCGGCGGGCGATTTTGCTGATTTGTCCCTTGCTGACTTGCATTTCGGCTGCCAGATCGCTGCAAGTATTCAGCCCCTCCTCAATCCAACCCCGGAAAATCATCAGCGGATCGGCCACGCTCCATTTCACATTGACACCATCCGCATCCTCGCGTTGGAAATGCCATTCCAGGGCCGGCGCGTCCTCGCTTGGGGTGTTGCGACACTTGGTAAAACGGGCAACGAAACGCGCGCCAGTCGTCACGATGCTGGCCTCGACGGGTTCGGACAGGGAAAGTATCCACACGGCGGCATCCTCCCGCCGGGACGTGCCGCGCATGAAACCATTGCGCCCAGCGTGGGCGATAAAGACGACGGCAATCCGATGCCGGCGCAGTTGCAAGAGCCACGGCAAAATCATTTCCCAGGCGTCGGCGTCGTTCTCTTTCACGCCGGAAAAAAGGCAGGAAAGGTTGTCGAGGATCAGCACTTCCATTTTGTTTTCAATGGCGTGTTGGAGCAAAGATTCCTGCACCAAGAGCGACGTGAGATTCAAAACCTTGCCCGTCCGCTGAAAAACGACTTCGTGATGGAGAAACATGAGGTTGTCGCCGGGAGTCGCGGAAAGCGCCCGGTAACGAATCTGCGTAAGGTCGAGCGCCATTTCGCCGTCAACATAGAGAACGCGGCGCGGCTTGGGCGCATCCCACGGGCCAGCCTTGCCGCCAGTGGCGATGGCGTGCGCGAACAGCATGGCCAGCCAGGTCTTGCCCACCCCACGCGGCGCGAAAATGAAACCTTGGTCGCCTTGCCGAAACCACTTGCCCAGGATCGCTTCGCGGGGAGTTATCGGCAAGGTTTGCAACTCGCTCGCTGTGACGGTGGCGGCAGTCAAGATGCCGGGCCAGTCAGGTGCTTCTGGTTTTATCACCTCGTCTGCGCTCACATCCGGCACGTCGAGAATGGTTGGTCGGTCGAGCAGTTCATTCATGGTGTTGTCTCCAAAGGTTTGAAATTCAAAAAATAGATGGTTTGACGGCGGCCATTGTCCCGCGTGCCGTCGGGCATCCGCACAAATTGGGAGCGCGTCCACGTCGCGCGATCCGCGCCGAGGGAAACCGCATACCGGAAAAACTTTTCCACTTTGGCGTCCGGCTGGCCCGCCACGAAATACCAGCCGTGGAGACTTTTCCCGCCACTGTGAACCGCGCAGACGAGCGGCGCGAACTGCCCAAGATGCAACAGCAGCGCGGCGTGTGCATCGGCAGCGCCCTGGTCAAATTCACAAATCAGAAACCGGCGTGGACCTGTGTTGGACAACGTGTGTTTGGAGGTGCGGCCTTCCTTGGTCAAACCGGTAATAGCGGACATCGGCGACGGCACGATGAATTGCAGGCTGGTAAGCTCGCCGCGCCAATCACCACGCGGCATGGTGTCAAAATCCGATTGTGACGCCCCGCAGCACAGGAGCGGGTTGCCGGGGAACAAATGGTCTATCACCTTTTCCGTGTGTGCAACATTGTCCTCGATTCGGATGGACGATGCCTCCCAAAGATCGGTGAGACCACCACCGTCACGAATAATGGCTGCGATTTGTTCCGGGTTCGGTTTCGGCCAGCCCGGCGCACGCAAAGCGGTGGCTTTCTGGAAATCAGGTTGCCAGGCACAGTTGGCGGAATTATTGATCGCCTCCTCGATTTCACGTCGGCTGACGGCACGGCCACAACCGGCAACGGCAGCCGCGAGCAGTTTGGCGAGTTCCTCCTTGTCCTGATAATGAGGATGAAGCTGCCGGGCGACACGGAACAACCACAAATGCACACCCTCGCCGTGTCTTGGCGGGCTGGCGATCAGGTCGCGGAGAAATTGGGGCAAGGTTGCACTCATGTCCGGGCATTGCGAGCACCCCTGTCAGCAGCGGCGACAATTTTTGGCGCATTAGCGGACGCTTCCGAAATCGTGTAACGGGCGATGAGTTTCCGTGCCCAAGCCAGAGAGTGACGAAACTCAAAAGTCCGCAGATAACCGCCGGCCACACCGACCACCACTGGCCGCGCGTCCCGCCGTTTGGCCAACCGTTTCGCGTGTGCGGGCGACCGAGTTTGAACCCAGGTAATGCCGGGAACTGGCTGCCAGGCACACAGGACGCGATCACCGACGACGCTGTTCAGAATTTCACGATTGCTCATAGCCATGCCTCCTTAATCGCCACGGGCGTTGATTTGATAATCGCGTTTCAGTTTTTCCAACGCCTCGCGCCACGGGATCAGAACTGTGCGGTTAATGCGTAAAAATGGAATTCGACGGTCATGTAACCAGTTATCTACGCACCGAGGACTAACCGAGGCACGTCGTGCGAATTGTTTTTTACGGTCGAACTCCGGCTCGCTATTTCGGCCTGGGCCGGTGTCAGGCGCAATCTTTTCACCCATGTCTTGTAATGACGCTCGTTGTGCGCCAGCGCATTGTCGGATACGCTTGTTCGCCAAGCCGGGGCTACCCGGCGCTCCGATGTGGCTGCTGGTGACAGCGTGTGCGTCAGTGAAGATTTTGCCCGATGTAGAAAGTTTTATCTAAGGGGTGACAGAAAGAAAACTGTCACCCTCTGACTGGCTGTTTTGGCACAGGCGCGGCGGCTCGTGGTTTGCGTCGCTTCTTCTTGTCACGGGGCGGGGCGGAATGGACGAGGACAGCTTTTTTGAGTTCAAATACGGGATACACAAGGGCGATCATTTTCTCCACGGCATTGACGCCGAATTGCACATTCCTCCGTTGGTCGCGGACACTCTTGGTAACTGAAATAGAATCTATCGTCCGGTAATCAGTGCCGACAATGTGCTCCGCCAGCGACAATTTTCTTTCTTTGAGTGCGAGGTAGTGTTCCCATGCGGTTTCGCTGCCGAAAAGATGCTCACGGCTCTCGGGTAAACCTTTTTTTATCCGGTTTTGAAGTCGCTCAAACACCGCTCCGACATCCTTTGTGGTGAGCAACGAGGGCGATATTGCAAAGAGGCGGTTGCAACTGACGGTTTCCAAGAATCCCCAATACTCTGCTGCTGCGGCGGGGCTTAAAATGTCAGTCTTGCGCGGTGGGCGGACATAGTTGAATTCGTAGCCGTCTTTTGAGTCGTAGTGCTTCCGCCAATTTCTCACGAACCAAGACCTAAAAGATTTGGGCAGACGATTCCAAGGCGTTGTGCAATCAAACAAGGCTCCGCCCAGCCGCCAGTTTTGCCAATCTGGAAATGGATTTATGAGTCTGGGGGCGAAGATACCAGGTCCGCGCGTCCACGATTCTCCGCCGACTTTCACGGCGAGTTTGCGCCCCCTGCCTACATAAGCATTTCGCCAAGACCAGGACGAGTCACGCAAGTCGGGGGAAAATCCATGTCCTTCTTGAATGCGGCCACGACGTTTGCAGCGGATAAAAAATTCCGGTTCGGGGACAAGCCAAGTGAGTGCGAGCGCCGCCAGCGGGTGTGTTTTCCGATGGTTTTCAATCAGGCGAAACGTTTGTCTTCTAATCGGGCGGCTATTGATTGGTTCGAGACGTTGCCAAGCTGCTGCCTGATGTGCTTTGAGCGTGGCGATCTTCTCTTTCGGAGTGGGTGGATTTTTTTGTCGCAGAGCTTCGGCCAAAGCGTCACTTGCGAGGTTGAATTGGCGAGCGACTTCCTGATATTCTTCAGTTTCTTTCGATGCGCGTTTGTCGAGTGCGCGAAGCCGGTTCACGTCGCGGCGGAAAGAATCGTTGCGACGAAGCAGCTCCCAAATCTTGGCGGGGATTCGCTCGTTCTTGCGAGGCGAACATGGATTGAAAAATTGTCGCGGTGATCCAGCCATAAAAACGCTCCGATGTTACCCGCGCGCGCGGTGAACGCAATCGTGCGTGTCAGCGCGAAAATATGTGCCGACATCCTAGCCCGTTTCTTGGCCGCGAGCATTGATGCGGAAATGTTGGGCGAGATAGGCGTCCACTTCGGCTTTGGGGAAACGGACGATTTTGGACGTGAGTTTGATGAACGGCAGGCGACGCTGCCGCATGAGATTGTCAATCGTCCGCCGGCTGACGTTCAAGCGCCGGGCCACTTGCGACTTGGTTTCGTAATCCGGCGTGGTTAAAAATTCTGGAAGTTCCGAATTCATGTTCGCTCCTCATTTTTTAGCCGGATTCTGTCACGGCGTCGCCGGGTGAAGGTGTGCGACGCGCACACGATGGATTGGTTCGGTGACGCCAAAGGTTCACGCGCCGGAAGCCTAGAGGCAAAATCCCGGCGGCGGCGGGCGGGTCAATTTGGAGCGCAGAAGGGTGAAGGGGCGAGCAAGAGATTGACGCGACCGCCGACGCCACACAATCGAACCGGCTTCCGCGCGTCATTTCCCCGGACTGGTTGCGGACTGAACGCGGACGCCAGATGAGGCTCTTGCGCGGCGATTCCGCGTCTGAACCGCGATCATATCGCGGACGGGAAAAATTAGCTTGGTAAGGGGTAACGCGTGCCTTGGATAAAACTGTGAGATTTGAGGTCGAGCCGGCTGGCGTCGAGATCAGAGATGGACTTGGACAAAACCACGAATGGGAGGGCGGTGGACACGGCTTGAATCACTTTGGCGCGGCGGTTCACGAAATGTCTGGCTGGCCGTTCCGGTTTGTAATTGAACCGGCTACCGTGCGTCATGTCCCCGGATTGGTCACGGACTGGATACGAACGAGGACTGGCCGTGGACATTGCGCGACTGTGGACTCGTCACGGACGCGGCTGCGGTCATGGACTGACTACGGATCGGACGCGGACTGGTTGCGGTCGCGGACTGGACGCGGCCACGGTCACGGCGCGGATGCGGACGGCTTTCGGACTGGACACGGTCGCGGACTGGACACGGACACGGTCGGCTGACCGGATTTTGGCGCGGACATTTCGCGGCCAAACCGCGACCATTGCGCGGACGCAAAAAACTCATTTTGATGAGGAGTAAGGCGTGTCCTGGGTAAAAACTGAAAAATTTCAGTTGCGATGAAAGTTCAGAATCTCGGCAGGTTCGCGCAGACCAGCAACAGATTTTGGTGCGAGTATGGTCGTTGCCGTGACGGTGCTACCATTACTCTTCGCTTTGGGCGGCATTACACCGAACCATTCTTTCGCTTCGTCCTCGGTGGTAAGTTCGCGGTAATGCCGGAAGATCATTTGCGGACTGTTGCCAGCTTCGAGCGAAGTTTTCGCGGCGTCCTGGGTGACGGCAAGGCGGTAACTGCAAAAGGAATGGCGCAGGCCGTTGCGCTTCCATTTGAACTTGGTTTTGAGACCGGCGGCGGTGCGGGCCTGATTCACGGCGGCGGTGAGGTCGTAATAAACGCCCTTGTCACCCGAACGAACTACGACGTGGCCTTCATCTTTGGCGCGCGGTTGCAACCAAGCAACGGCGGCGTCAGACAGCGGCACGAGGCGACGCTGCGCGGTCTTGGCGTTGTCGGCGGTGACTTCGACAAAACGGCGCTTGAGATTCACGTCGCGCCAGTCGAGCCGGAGAATTTCCGCGCTGCGCAGACCGCAGAATCCGCCAAAAATCAGCCACGGAATCAGCGAGGCCGGAGCGGAGGCGAACAGTTCGCGCAGTTCGTCGGGGGTGAAAATGAGCGTGGGGCTGGCCGTGACTTCGGGGCGTTCAACGGCTTCGATTTCGTCGAGCAGGTCGCGCGGGGCGTATTTGCGGCGCACGGCGAAATGCAGCAGGGCGCTGACATGGCGGAGTTCGTTGAGCTTGGTGCGGTTGCTGGTGGTCAGGCCGTCGAGCCACGTTTGCAGCATCTTGCCGGTAACATGGGCGACCGGGATTTGAAACAAGTTGCCAAACCGTGTCATGCGCAGGCGGATGTCGCGCAGATGGGCTTCGCTCTTGGACGCCTTCTCCTTGGCCGCGATGTATTCGGCGACCAGTTGCGGCAAGGTGCGTGATTCGCGGACGGTGTGGTTGCGGCGCACAAAATCGGTGACAGCTTCGCGGAGTGACACGCCCGGCGGCAGGAGCTTCATCACCTCGGCGTATTCGGCCACGGCGAGATTCAACTGGCGACCGAGCGGACGCAGGGTGTCGAGGGCTTGCAGGTAATTTGCCCGATCCAGTGACGTGAGGCGAAGCACCTGGCCTTCACCGTTGGCGAGTTTGGTCGCGGCGAGTTCGGCTTCCTGCTTGGCTTCCTCCAAGTCCGAGAAGCGTTTCTTGACCCGTTTCGCGCCGTCGTAGTAGGCGAGGGTGAATTGGTGGTAGTTCGTCCCGTTGACGCGGTTCTTACCGGCGTAAATTTTGACGGTGACATTGCCGCGCTTGGTGACGAGCGGCTTTCCGGGGCTTGGGGACAGTTGCGTTTTCATACGCAATAATGTCCCCAATCTGTCCCCAAATGTCAAGCACTATCACAAAACGCCATAAAACACTGGCGGAAGGGGTGGGATTCGAACCCACGTTAGGATTGCTCCTAAGCCTGATTTCGAGTCAGGTGCCTTCAACCACTCAGCCACCCTTCCGTTATACTGATTTTATTAGGTGAAATGCTGGTTTTTGCATTTCTCCACTTGCGTTTTCTATACTGCTGTTCTATACTATATGCATGAAGACCAATTCATCAAACGATACAGAACAACGCTGGCAAAAAACACCCGTGGCGAACCTCGTCCGCCACGTTCAATCAGGAAACTATTATGCGCGAATTCGCGTGCGCGGCAAGCTGATTTGGAAGTCGCTCAAAACCGACCGAATCAGCGTCGCCAAACTGCGGCTTGGCGATTTTCACAAAGAGGAGCGGCAGCGTGCAGCGGCGCAGACGGCGGTAGCACGCGGGAAAATGACGTTTGCCGATGCCTTGCAAACTTACCGCGAACGGTTAAGCGGCGACCAGTCGCTCAAAGACCGAAGCAAAGCCTACCGGCAGGAACGGATAACGGCCTTGCTGAAATCGTGGCCTGACCTCAATCAAATGGACGTTGCCCAAATCTCCAAAGGTGACGGCTTGGCGTGGGCTGCGCGCTTCGGAAAAACCGCAAGTCCATCGGCTTTCAATAATACCATCGGAACATTTAAGTTGGTTTTGGACATCGCGGTTGAAGCAGGCGCGCGTTACGACAATCCCGCCGTCCACATCAAACGAAAAAAAATCCGGCTGAAGCAATTGCAGCTTCCGAGTCAAAAGCAGTTCGTTGAACTGATAAACACCATCAGGAACGGGGATGGTGGCTGGGCGGAACGCTGCGCCGATC
>Ga0208686_1000260_pt1 | contig 29104 bp, 18 predicted proteins | sample June2015DPH_6_50_FD_184694 | JGI IMG/M metagenome (GOLD analysis project Ga0208686, IMG submission 184694) | Peatland microbial communities from SPRUCE experiment site at the Marcell Experimental Forest, Minnesota, USA - June2015DPH_6_40... | ecosystem: Environmental > Terrestrial > Soil >... | reverse complement strand
GGCCAGCGGGGCCTGCTCCAACACAGCCGGCGGAGCACTGATCACGATGACGTCGGGCACGGGAACGTGCTCGGTGACGGCGACCAAAGCAGCGGACACGAACTACAACAGCACGACGTCGGCGGCAGCGACGGTAAGTGCAGCCCTGGCCAACCAGGCCGCGCTCGCCGTGAACGTAGCGTCTCCGGCTTCGTACAACACGCAGCAGACGCTGACCACCACAGGCGGCAGCGGGACGGGCGCGGTGACCTACAGCGTGGGCGCCTCGACGGCCTGCAGTGTTTCGGGCGCAACACTCTCCATCACCGCCGGCTCCGGCACCTGCTCTGTGACGGCAACCAAGGCAGCGGACGCGAACTACAGCCAGGCAACTTCGCCCCCAGCGAGCTTGACGGTTCAACCGGCCGGCCAGGCCGCGTTGACGGTGAACGTTTCGTCACCGGCAACCTACAACTCACAGCAGACGCTGACCACTACAGGCGGCAGCGGAACCGGCGCGGTGACCTACAGCGTGGGCTCTTCGACGGCCTGCAGTGTATCGGGCGCGACGCTATCCATTACCAGCGGCTCCGGCACCTGCGCTGTGACGGCGACCAAGGCAGCCGACTCGAACTACGGCGCGACTAGTTCTGCACCGGCCAACGTAACCGTACAGCCGGCGATAGCGATTGTGACGACTTTGCCTACGGCCAGTGCAATCACCTACGGCCAGATGTTGTCGTCGTCGACGCTGACGGGCGGATCCGCCACGCCATCGGCAGGTTCGTTCCAATGGGTTACGCCGACCGCGGTTCCACTTGCGGGCACACAATCTGAGAGCGTAATCTTTGTGCCGGCGGATACAGTCGACTACAGCAGCAGCGCTCCCAGCACAATCACCGTGAGTGTCAACGCGGCCAGTTTCATCGTCACCGTAAGCAGTGATGACTCCGGGACAGCTTCCAACTGCACGCCACAAACTACGCCCGGTCACGGCACGGACGCTTCGTGCAGCCTGCGTGATGCTCTGCTGGAAGCGGCGGCCACAGACGCTGGCAACATCACCTTTGACTCCACTGTCTTCGCAACAGCGACGACGATCACGCTGGCCAACGGAACGCTGACCGTTCCTTCAGCAACAACAATCGCCGGGACAACAACGGGCAGCGGAGCATCGCTGGCCAATCTTGTCACAGTTGACGGAAATAGCGCCTCGACAGTATTTACGATCGGGTCCGGCGTGACGGGAGCATCGATCACGAACCTCAACATCCAGCACGGCGACGATGCCGGCATACAGAACGCTGGCGCGCTCACTTTGGCCGCCGACAGCATCATCAGCAATACCGCGACAGGTTCAGGCGGCGGCATCGCTAGCAGCGGCGCGCTCACTTTGACGAGTAGCACGATTTCGGGCAACACTGCCGGCGGCTCGGGCGGCGGCATCAGCAACAGCGGCACCTTGACCCTAAGCGACGACACGATTTCGGGCAATAAAACGGGCACCTTGGGCGGTGGTATCTACAACACAGCAACCTTGATTGTGTCTGACACTACCGTCTCTGGAAACACTGCTGTCGCGGCTTCAGGCGGAGGCGGCATCGACAATACCGGGTCCGGAACAGCGACGCTGGCCAATAGCGTCCTGTCTGGCAACACTTCAAATGGCGCCCCCGAAGACTTTGATGGCGTCGCGTACACCGATAACGGCGGCAACATCGTCGGTGTCGCGAACGGCGTCGCCGTAAGCGCAAGTGCCATCGATCTTGGTCCGCTGGGCAGCTACGGCGGGCCGACTCAAACGCTGATTCCGCTTCCCGGCAGCACTGCCATCTGTGCTGGCCTGGCGGCTGAGATACCCTCCGGACTGACAACAGATCAACGCGGCCTGCCCAACACCAACGCAAGCTATCCCAGTTACGCGGCGTGTGTGGATGCTGGCGCGGTGCAGACGAACTATGCGCTCAGCTTCACCACTCAGCCCACCGGGGTTTCGGTTGCAACCAACTTCGCGGCAGCAGTGACGCTGACCGAGAGCGGCAGTCCCTTCCAGCCCGGTGTTACGATTCCGCTGACCCTGATCGGCAGCGGAACTCTGACCGGTGGTTCGGCCACCACCTCGGCGGGCCTGGCCAGCTATACACTGCAGGTGGATACGGCGGCTTCGAGCGATCAGCTGGCGGTTAATCTAGCGCTTAACAGCCTGCTCGTTCCGACGGTCGCGATCTCTGCCACGAGCAACCCCTTCGGCGTAGGCTTGACGACGCCAACCGTGGCTCTATCCCTTTCCTCGAATTCGATCAGCTATGGCACCCTCGAGACGTTCACGGCGACGTTAACTTCCGCAGCCACCGGAACAGTGAACTTCTACAACAACGGAAGCACGCTGCTGGGAACCGGGGCGGTGAGCAGTGGGGTCGCAACTTTCTCCAGCTCGACTCTGGCAGCCGGATCGTATTCGATCACCGCTTCCTATTCAGGCGACAGTAACTACAATCCGAACACATCCAGCGCGCAGTTGCTAACGGTCGCCAAGGCCACGGCGACGGTAACGCTGGGCAGTCTGAGCCAGACCTACACGGGCTCGCCGCTGTCGGCCACGGCCACTACAAGTCCAACGGGACTTACCGTGACCTTCACCTATAACGGCAGCGCGACGGCGCCGACGGCGGCGGGAAGCTACACCGTCGTGGGCACGATAAGCGATCCAAACTACCAGGGCACGGCGACGGGAACCATGACCATCGCCAAGGCCACAGAAACGGTCACGTGGACTCCCGCCGCGACGATCGCCTACGGAACCGCTCTCGCCGGCGAGTTGAATGCAAGCGCGGCTTACAAGAGCCAGAATGTTGCGGGTACGTTTAGCTACACGGCGCAGCCTACGGGTGGCACGGCAACGGCAGTAACGGCCACGACCGTTCTGCCGGCGGGAACCTACACACTCGCAACGTCGTTCACTCCGTCTGACTCGACGGACTACAACACCGTCACTGATTCTGTGGCGATCACCGTCACTCAGCCAACGCTGACCGTCGCCGCCAATAATGCAACGAGGGTCTACGGCGTCGCCAACCCGGCCTTTTCGGGTAGTGTTACGGGCGCCGTTAACGGCGATATCTTCACCGAGAGTTTTTCAACCACGGCCACAATCACTTCCAACGCCGGAACTTATAACATTGTGCCCTCGGCTTCGGGTACCGACCTTGCCGACTATTCGGTCACAGTGCAGAATGGCACGCTCACCATTACGCAAGCGGGAACAACCACGTCGCTCAGCGTAAGCAGCGGTTCTATTACGCCAGGACAGAGCGTCACGCTGACTTCCCAAGTCACTTCTGCGACAACGGGCACGCCAACCGGTTCAGTCAGCTTCTACGATGGGACCACACTGCTCGGCACGGCGCCGCTTTCCGCGGGCACGGCATCGTTCACCACCTCCGCCCTCTCAGGAGGTATAACGCATCAGATGACCGCAGCTTACAGCGGCGATATCAACTTCACTACCAGCACTTCGCAATCCACTGCGATCGTGGTTGCTGCACTGGACTTCTCGCTTTCACCCGCGGTGCCGGCCGGCCAAACGGTGAATGCCGGGGGAACGGCAACCTATCAGGTCGTTGTGAATCCGCTCTATGGAACCTATCCCGGGCCCGTTTCGTTCACAGTGACCGGCCTTCCCTCGGGAGCCGTGGCCACTTTCACCCCCTCGAGCATTCCGGTCAATGGTGGCCAGCAGACGGTGGTAGTGAGCATTCAAACCGCGGCGACCACCGCTGCGTCGCAACCAGCTCCGTTATCTGGACGCAACCGGGTACCGCTCGCGCTTGCGCTCTTGCTCCTGCCGCTGATCGGTGCCCGCCGCATACGGCGTCAAGGAAAGAACTTCAAACGCATGATGTGTGCATTGCTTCTCCTTCTGGGCATGGCAGCCGTGGGGCTTAGCGGGTGCGTCAGTCACTCCAGTTCCGCAACGCCCACGAGCTACACACTCACCATCACGGCAACAAGCGGCAACTTGCAGCACTCGACTGGCATCACGCTGATCGTGAATTAGCCTGCGCCACAGCCAATTTTCGCTGCTCACCCGAGGCCACTGCGGCCTCGGGGACGACGGTATCGGAAAATATAGTTTAAACTTACTGGCGGTCATTGATATTTGTCTGCTTTCTCTTTCCGGCTTGGCTTCAGCAGAAGAGCCTCTTTGTTGCCGGCAGATTTATTGATGGGTTTTCGATGCCCCATTTTCTCGTTGTTATCCTGAGGTGAAAGATGCCCCCAGCTTTTCTTGAAAGAACCGTCGAATTTACTCATCGTATCCAAACCCGCGATGTTCGCATTGGCATCGTCGGAATGGGCTATGTTGGCCTTCCCTTGGCACTGCTTTTCAGTGAAGAGCGCTTTCGCGTAACCGGATTCGATATCGATTTGCGCAAGGTGAACACTCTGAATGAGGGTGGCTCCTACATCGTGCGCATTCTCCCAGATGAGATCGGCATGGCGCGCCAAAATGGATTCGTCGCAACTTCCGACTACAGCCAGATTGCGCAGATGGACGTGGTGATCATCTGTGTGCCGACCCCGCTGAACGAGTACCATGAGCCCGACCTGAGCTATGTCACCGGCACAGTTCGGAGTCTGGCTCCATACGTGCACGAAGGCCAACTCATCGTTCTCGAGAGCACCACGTACCCCGGTACTACGGAAGAAGTTATCCTGCCGCTGCTGGAGACGGGCAATCCTGGCGCCTTGCGCGTCGCACGCGACGCCACAAGCTCCGGGTTCTATGTCGCCTTTTCGCCTGAGCGTGAAGACCCCGGCAATGACACCGTCGCTCGCCGCGACATTCCCAAAGTCGTCGGAGGCTGTGGGCCGATCGCGCGCGACCTCGCCTCCCTGGTTTACAAAACCATCTTCAACCGCACCGTACCGGTTTCTTCGCCGGCCGCCGCGGAGATGACCAAGCTTCTCGAGAATATCTATCGCTGCGTCAACATCGCGCTGGTCAATGAGCTCAAGCAGCTTTGCATGCGGATGAACATCGATCTGTTCGAAGTGATCGACGCGGCGAAGACCAAGCCTTTTGGATTTCAGGCCTTCTATCCGGGGCCTGGTCTGGGCGGTCATTGCATCCCCATCGATCCGTTCTATCTTTCGTGGAAGGCGAAGGAATTCGACTTCCGTACGCGCTTCATCGAGCTTGCCGGGGAGATCAATCTCGGCATGCCATACTTTGTGGTTGAGAACATCATTGAGGCCATGAGTCAGCAGGGTAAGGCCCTGCGCGGTTCGCGTATCCTGATTCTCGGCATGGCTTACAAGCGCGACATCGATGATCTTCGCGAATCGCCGTCGCTTACGATCATCGAGTTGTTGCAGAAACGCGGAGCGCAGGTCGCTTACAACGATCCTTTCTTTCCCACTGTCGGCCAGGGACGGAAGTACGCGCTGAATATGACCAGTACTCCGCTGGACAAAATTCCGGAATTCGACTGCGTGGTCATCGTCACCGATCACTCCCAGTACGACTATCGCAGAATTGTTGCCGGCGCGAAGTTGGTCGTCGACACGCGGAACGCCACTAGAGGAATTGAAGCGGAAAACATCGTCAGGTGCTGACCGGCCGGAGAGTCTCTCCCGGCCAGCATCCGCGAGCAGGCGCTCCCCGGGATTCGAGGTCGATCGGGGGCAATCAGCGGAAAAACCCCTGAATGCAAAGTCATGCGCTGCGTTCTTAGTGTCTTCTACCCTTGTGCGCATGCGACGCGAGGTCGCTGACCTTGCATCGTGCCTTGTAAGTCATCGAAAAGCAAAAACCCCTGAAGCCGTGAACAGTACACTCACGCAGTACTATCGCTGCCCCGGCGCATACGAGCGCATCAATGAGAGAGGTGCGCTTCCAGCGGCCAATGGCAACTTCGGTTTTGGTCGGGCGTCAATCTGTTACGGAAGCTATCATCGGCAAAAGCTTTCGTTCGGTTCCGCGGATGCGCTTCACGATGCGCTCTCCAAAACGTTGATCGAAAACGGCGTTGGATACTTACCCTTCGACCCCGCGCAGGTCGTCTTCAATCTCGACCATGAAGCCTATGTGGAGCAGCGGCGGAGCGGGCCGATGTCTGCACAGTCGAACGTCTCTTACTGACTGCGTCCGGCCTTGTCAGTCCGCGTCTGGAGGCATCTGCAGAGTTTTTGCCTGAGGGGTTGGGACAAACAGCCCTTTCCTCGATGGCCTGTCAATTGTTCGGTGGACGAATTGGCGGAAGAATTGTCGCTTTTGTCTCTGCGCGCAATCGTGGCGTTTCTACAACACGCGTCTATGCGAGGGTGAACCTTGCAGCTCTCCGAGTAGTTGCTGCGTTCGATCTGGGAGGGCAGCGATGAAGCTGCTGGAACTCATTAATACTTATGTGGCTTTCAAGCGTTCTCTGGGGATGCGATTCGCAACTCAACCTCGCGTGCTCCGAAGATTTTGCAGAGTCCTCGGAGATATTGATGCCTGTGATGTCACACCGCAAGCAGTGAGAGCATTTCTCGACGGCGACAGGTCCCTCACGAACACTTGGTTTCTGAACTATAGGCTACTTCGTGGGCTGTTTTCGTTTGCTACCAGTTGTGGCCTTGTCGGGCGCTCACGTCTACAAGAGTTAACCCCCTCCCTGTTAACAGCCTTCAGGCCGCACATCTTCTCCACCGCCGAACTCTAAGCACTGTTGAGCGCCACCAGAGTCTTGAAGTCCTGCCGTAAGTTCTGACACTTGTAGATCAGCGACCTGGTTCCTACCTCAGCCCGGTTTCGGTCGTACCCCTTCAAAGTCGGCTTCATCCAACCGGTCCTACGGGATTGGGACAACCGCCGTATTCGACGGCGCGCTTGTCACCCCGGCGGCGTCGACGCTTTCCACGATGTAATCGTAGGTCTGTCCGTCCTGGACGCTGCTGTCCACATAAGTCGTGCCGGTTACGACGGTCGAATTCAGCTGCACGTACGAAGAGGCGCTGCTTGGCGTTCGATAAACGTTATACCCGGCGACAGGGTCCGACGAACTCGTCGGCGCATCCCAGCTCAGGTTGACTTGGTAAGCGACGGCCGCCACTCCGGTCCCGCTTAGGCCGATTGTCACCGTGGGGTTGGTAAGCGACGTGCTCACGATCGTCAGTGTGCCACCCGCAGCTCCGGCGACGGTGGGATCGAACTGCACGCTGATTGTCGCGCTCTGGCTGGAGCTTAGCGTAAGCGGGAAGGTCGCGCCGGAGACTGTGAATCCGCTCCCGACGACGGTGGCTAAGCTAACGGTCACCCCTGCAGTCCCGGTCGAGGTCAGAGTCACCGACTGCGTTGCGGGAGTGTTAAGGCTCACGTTCCCAAAGGCGATGCTGGTGGCATTGATGCTCAGCCCAGGCACGCCCGCGCTTAATTGCAGGGCAAAAGTCTGCGCCACGCCGCCTGCGCTGGCGGTCAATGTCGCTGTCTGAGTCGTGCTGACCGCAGCGATTGTGGCTGTGAAGCTGCCGGTAGTGGCGCCGGCAGCAACAGTTACGCTGGCCGGAAGGCTGACCGCGGAATTATTGCTGGCCAGGCTGACTGCAAATCCTCCGCTCGGCGCCGGCGCGTTCAGCGTGACCGTGCACTTGTCCGTACCCGCTCCTGTTATCGACGAGCTGCCGCAGCTGAGCTCGCCTAAGGCCGGCGGATTCGTGCCCACTTGGCCGGCTGCATTGAGCTGCAAGGCAAATGTTTCTGTCACGCCGCCCGCGCTGGCGGTCAATGTCGCCGTCTGAGTCGTGCTGACCGCGGCGATTGTGGCTGTGAAGCTGCCGGTAGTGGCGCCGGCAGCAACAGTTGCGCTGGCCGGAACGCTGACCGAGGAATTATTGCTGGCCAGGCTGACTGCAAATCCTCCGCTCGGCGCTGCCCCGCTGAGCGTGACTGTGCAGTTGTCTGTCCCCGCCCCCGTTATCGACGAGCTGCCGCAGTTGAGCTCGCTTAACTGCGGCGGAGTCGTGCCCACCTGGCTGGCGGCATTGAGCTGCAAAGTAAATGTCGCTGCCACGCCGCCTGCGCTGGCGGTCAATGTCGTCGTCTGAGCCGTGCTCACTGCGGCGATCGTGGCCGTAAAGCTGCTCGTTGCGGCCCCTGAGGCAACGGTTAGGCTTGCCGGAACGCTTACCGAGGAATTATTGCTGGTCAAGCTGACCGCAAATCCTCCGCTCGGTGCTAGCGCGTTCAGGGTGACCGTGCACTTGTCCGTCCCCGCTCCTGTTATCGACGAGCTGCCGCAGCTGAGCCCGCTTAACTGCGGCGGATTCGTTCCCACTTGGCTGGCGGCATTGAGCTGCAAGGCAAATGTCTCTGTCACGCCGCCCGCGCTCGCTGTCAATGTTGCGGGCTGAGTCGTGCTGACCGCGGCGATCGTGGCCGTAAAGCTGCTCTTTGCGGCCCCTGGGGCAACGGTAACGCTTGCCGGAACGCCGACCGCGGAATTATTGCTCGCCAGGCTGACTGAAAATCCTCCGCTCGGTGCTGGCGCGTTTAATGTGACTGTGCAGTTGTCTGTCCCCGTTCCCGTCACCGACGATCTGCCGCAGTGAAGCCCGCTTAACTCCGGCGCGCCCGTGCCCACTTGACTAGCGGCATTTACCTGTATTGCAAATGTCTCTGCCACGCCCCCTGCGCTTGCGGTCAATGTCGCGGTCTCCGTCGAGCTCACTGCGGAGACGTTAGCCGTGAAACTCACCGCCGTTGACCCCTCGGCCACGGTCACAGAAGCCGGCAAGCTAACTGCTGCGTTGTCGCTGGTCAAGCTGACGGCGTATCCACCACTGGTCGCCGCCGTGCTCAGCTCCACCGTGCAGATATCGCTGGCGGGCCCAGTCTCAACTGCGTCGACGCAGCTGAACGAGCTCAATGCAGGCGGGTTTGGCGTATCTGCTGCGGTCCCGGTGCCGCTCAACCCGACCACAAGAGTCCCATTCGCCTCGGCATCGCTTGCAATCGTGAGCGTACCGGTCGCCATTCCCGCCGCCGCAGGTGAAAAACTCACGCTCAAGTTAAACGTGTGCCCCGCGGGCACCGTGATGGGAAGGTCGCCCGCGCCGCTGACGGCAAACGACTGTCCCGCCAACGTCACTTGCGAAACGTTCACTGTCGCCGATCCCTGATTCACAAGAGCAACGCTCGCGCTTGTCGTCGTTCCCAGCGGTACGCTTCCAAAACTGATGTTATTAGGAGACGCCTGGAGCGATCCTGCACTTGTATTCGCATTCGCACCGATAATCTGCCCCCCTCCACAGCCACTTAGTGCCAAGGACGCGCAGCCAGAGAACAGAATAAAGATGTAAGAAAGAAGAAATGAGTGATTGTGGTCGCGGCCTGCAGCACACACTCGCGAGCGAATTTCGCGGCAATCGCTCTGTGGCGCGCCATCCCGTGCTGCACGCGCCTTCGCGGTTGCATCATCCAACGTTACGCAGGAAAAAATGTTGCGCAACTGCATCACTGAAAAAGGCCTTTATGATTAGTATTTTTTTGCCCGCAGCCCCGTATCCGCTCGTGACTTAAGGTTCCCTTTTTTGCTGACCAGCAAGACTATTTGGCTCCCGCGGCTAAGAATGATCAGTGCCGTAGGTCACTCTGTTCTTGTACTTCCGTAGGTTTGCTTATGCGATTGAGTCACTGTGGAACTCATGCATCATTCATTTCATTTGGGGGTAAGCAAAACTCTCACGTCCCGGTTACCATCGTCAAGAACGATTCCAAGCCTGCCCTGTGGGGAACACGGCGGAGCAATTGGAATCTGTGCTTCACTTCTTCTGAAATTTACGATCAATGTTATGCTTCAAGCGCCCGATGCGAGTCACCTGAAACCGTTCCTAAAAGCATCCTCGCAGAGCCGAGTTACAAATACCGTTGTATTTGCGAACATATTTCTGAATATAAGTTCCGCGTTGCTGTGGAAAAACCTGCAAACTACTCATTAATGCACCGGAAATAGTGCATATCCGGTCCTGGCCTTCAAATGGCAGACATTCCCCGTGATCACGAGCGGCTCTAGCGTTTGGTAACCTTCAACAAGACGAAATGCGGCTCATTAAAACGGGCTATCCCTTGTTGTGAAACCTTAGCCAGCGAACGAAGCAGATATAACCCAAACTCCACTCGCCGGAGTGGTTTCTATTTAGATTGAACGCTTCCTGTTGGCAATCCCGGGGCCAAAGCGACCGTGCCGGCTGTGGATTTCTCCATACCCTTCATAGAACTGATGTTCAAGTCAGTTAGTCCGGAATCTACTGGGATTGGCTCACGCAGTTAGCTGCCTCGACGCATGTAACTTATTCATAGCTGCGTACAAATTTCCCTGTGGAAAAAGGCAATTCCTCCCCGCGAGGCCGATCTAGACGACCCCCAAGCCGCGCGCTCGGACTTCTCTTCGGGCCGCTTCGATCCTGGTCTTGAGCCAGTTGTGCGGTTACGGAATCGGAACGACTGCCGTATTCGACGGCACGCTTTGGACCCCGGAGGCGTCAACACTCTCCACAATGTAGTCGTAGGTCTGGCCGTTCGTAACGCTCAAGTCCGTGTAGGTCGTCTGAGTCGTGGCGGTCGAATTCAATTGCGTGTACGAAGAGCTGCCGCTCAGTGCGCGATAAACGTTATATCCCGCCACCGGGTCCGGAGAGCTTGTCGGCGGATCCCAAGTCAAGTTGACCTGATAGGAAGCCGCCGCTCCGGTTCCGCTTAGGCTCACGATCGCGGAAGATCCGGTCGAGGAGTTGCTGGTAATGGCGAGCTGTCCTGTCACAGCTCCCGCGACAGTCGGATCGAATTGCACGTTGAGCGTGGCTGTTTGATTGGGGTTTAACGTGATTGGAAAAGTAACTCCGGAGACGGTGAAGCCGCTCCCGCTGATGGCTGCTGCGCTTACGGTGACAGGTGCCGTTCCCGTTGAGGTCAGGATCACCGACTGCGTTGCGGGCGTGTTCAGGGTCACGTTTCCGAACGCAACGCTCGTGGCATTGATGCTCAGCGTGGGCACGCCGGTTCCAAGTTGCAGGCTAAAAGTCTGCGCCACGCTGCCCGCACTCGCGGTCAACGTTGCGGTCTGAGCCGTGCTGACGGCGGTGACGGTCGCCGTAAAGCTGCCAGTCGTGGCTCCGGCGGCAACAGTTACGCTCGCCGGAACCGTGACAGCGGAGTTATTGCTGGCCAGGCTCACGGCGACTCCGCCGCTGGCCGCCGCAGCATTCAGAGTTACAGTGCAGCTATCGCTTCCTGCTCCAGTCATTGACCCGCTCGTGCAGCTCAACGCACTCAGCACGGGCACGCCGTTGCCGCTCAGGCTGATCACTGTCGATGATCCGCTGGAGGAGTTGCTTGTTAAAGTCAACGAGCCTGAAGCTGTCCCCGCCGTGGTCGGATCGAACTGTACCGTTAATGTGGCCGTCTGATTGGGGTTCAAGGTCAGTGGGAAGGTGGCTCCTGACACCGAGAACCCGCTTCCGGCAACTGTCGCCGCGGTGATCGTCACTGCCACGGTTCCGGTTGATGTCAGGGTCACGGTTTGCGTCGTGGCCGTCTTCACATTCACGCTCCCGAATCCGATACTTCCAGCGCTTACGCTCAGCGTGGCTGTACCCGACCCCAGTTGCAGCGAGAAGGTTTTGGCTGTACTGCCCGTACTGGCAGTCAAGGTGGCAGTCTGCGCTGTGCTCACGGTCGAAACCGTCGCCGTAAAGCTCCCTGTCGTGGCTCCGGCAGCAACGGTTACGGTGGCCGGAACGGTGACCGCCGAGGTATTGCTGGCCAGGCCCACAGCGAACCCGCCGCTGGCTGCGGCCGCGTTCAGCGTTACAGTGCAGCTATCCGTGCCCGCCCCCGTCATCGTGCCGCTTGTGCAGGTCAGGCCGCTCAATACTGGTGTTCCTGTGCCGCTCAGGCCGATCAAAGTCGAAGTCCCGCTCGATGAGTTGCTGGTAATCGTGAGCGAACCGGAAGCCGCGCCCGCCACGGTCGGATCGAATTGTACCGTCAGCGTGGCCGTCTGATTGCCCGTCAAGGTAATTGGGAACGTCACTCCGGAGACGGTGAAGCCTGTACCGGCCACGGAGGCCGCGCTGATGGTCACTCCCGAAGTCCCGCCCGATGACAGAATCAAAGTCTGCGTCGCAGCTGTATTCACGTTCACGTTGCCAAACGACACGCTGAGCGAGCTCACGTTCAGCGCAATCGACGCCGCTCCCAGTTGCACGCCGAAGGTCTCTGTCACGCCGTTTGATGAGGCCGACAAGGTGACCGATTGTGCCACGTTCACGGCCTTTGCAATCGCGGAAAACGTTGCGCTGTTTTGGCCGCTGGCAACGGATACTGTGCCGGGGACAACCACTGCCTGATTGTTGCTGGCTATGCTGACCGCGAGTCCCCCGCCGGCCGCCGCCGCATTCAGTGTCACCGTGCACGTGTCAGTTCCCGCTCCAGTCATTGACCCGCTCGAGCAACTCAGTGCCGTCAGCGCCGGAACGCCCGCCCCACTCAGGCTCACGGCAGTCGATGCTCCTGTCGAGGAGTTGCTGCTCACGGTCAGTGAACCCGAAGCAGTTCCCGCCGCCGTTGGATCGAATTGGACGTTGAGCGTTACGGTTTGATTGGGATTCAGAGTCATCGGGAACGTAGCCCCGCTGGCTGCAAAGCCCGTCCCTGTGATCGACAGTGAATTGATCGTCAGGGCCGAATTCCCTGTTGAAGAAAGCGTCAGCGTCTGTGTCGCCGCCGAATTTACATTGACGTTGCCGAACGAGATGCCGGATGAACTCACGGTCAGTTTGGCCGCCGAGGCAACCAGTTGCAGTGCAAATGTCGCCGCTCCGCTGCCCGTGTTTGCCGTCAGCGTTGCAGCCTCTGTCGAATTCACTGGAGACACACTCGCTGTGAAGTTCGCACTGCTTGCGCCCGCCGCCACTGTAACTGAGGCCGGCACATTCACCAGCGAATTGTTGCTCGACAGGCCGATTGTGAATCCGCCGCTGGCTGCCGGAGTGTTTACCGTTACCGTGCAGCTATCGGTTCCCGACCCGATGATTGAGTTGCTCGCGCAGCTCAATCCAGTCAGCCCCGGCACGCCCGTGCCACTCAGGCTCACGGATGTCGAGGCTCCCGTCGAGGAGTTGCTGGTAATCGACAGTTGCCCTGCCTGTCCACCTGCAGCTGTCGGATCGAACTCCACGCTGAGCGTGAGCATTTGGCCGGGAGACAGAGTGGTCGGCAAACCTTCGCCGGGAATCGAAAAGCCCGTACCCGTCAGCGACGCGCTGCTCACGGTCACCGGCATGGTGCCTGTTGAGGAAAGAACCACGGGATGCGTGGCAGCCGAGCCTACTGCAACGCTGCCGAAGGTCACGCTCGAGGCGCTGATCCCCAGGATTGCTGTTGCTGCACCCAGTTCAACATTAAAGGTCTGTGCCACGCCGCCTGCGCTCGCGGTCAGCATCGCCGCTTGCGCTGAGGGTACAGCGGATGCACTCGCCGAAAACTGTGCGCTCGTCGCTCCCGCCGGCACCATGACTGAGGCGGGAACCACCACCGCGCTGTCATTGCTCGTCAGGCTTACCGCCAGGCCGCCACTCGCAGCGGCTGCATTCAGCGTCACCGTGCAGGCGTCGATTGCTGATCCGGTAATAGATCCATTGACGCACGTCAACTCAGTCAGCAATGGCACGCCCGTGCCGCTCAGCGCGACTGAGGTCGAGCTTCCATTCGATGCGTTGCTGGCAATCGTCAGCTGACCGCTTGCCGACCCTGACGCTGTGGGTCCGAACTGGAGAGTAATCGTTACGCTGGCGTTGGTGCCGACGGTCATCGGCAAGGCGTTGCTCTCGCTCATTGAGAACGACTGCCCCGTCAGATTCAAATCCGAGATCGCAACCGCCGCAGACCCGTTGTTGGTAACGGTGATGACGCTACTCGCGGTCTTGCCGACAGCCACTTGTCCAAAGTTGACCGTGCTCGACGATACCGAGAGAGTTCCTGCCGCCGAACTACTTCTAACAAAAGAACCTGAACATCCGCTCAGGACGAGGCCGCACGTAAAAGTCAGCAGCCCAATTAAACTGAACTTCAAGTGGCGCATATTTCCTCCGAACGGGCGCAAAATCCTGATCGGCGCACGTACGAGATTTATCGCCAAGGCATACGAAAGTAATCATTAAGGATTACTAATGTGGCTTAGTATATTCACAAGTATGGGTACAATAAAACGTTACTATACGTTACTTTTGTGGAGGTAGGTAACGTAGCCGCCATCCCGCTTTCGTGTTATTCCGGCCGCACGGACGCACCGATTCGCTGAACTGATATCGGCTAATTGGGTTTTATTAGGGGAAAGGTTGTTCAGAATCTGACAAATACGGTCGTCTGAACCCGGCGTGATCGGCGGCCCGGCCGAACGTCTACTCTCGGCCCAGCCTGCTTAATGTCGTGTGACGGGCGCCACAACCACCTTTTTCGGGAGATTTAGACCTGCTGTTCGTTTTCGGTTCTAGAGAACCGCCTTCGCAATCGCTGCTAATTGCATGAAAGAAGTACCTTCATAGATCGTTCCTATTTTCGCGTCCCGGTAGAACTTCTCCACCGGCGACTCCTTCACAAATCCCGCTCCTCCCAGGACTTCCACGGCGAGGCTCGCCACGCGTTCTGCCATCTGCGACGCGAAGTATTTGCACATCGCCGCTTCTTTGCGGAAATCCTGGCCCCCGTCCTTCAGGCGTGCCGCGTTGTAGACCATCAGCCGCGCGGCCTCAATGTCTGTCGCCATCTCCGCCAGTTGAAACTGCATCGCTTGGAACTCCGCGATCGCTTTACCGAACTGCTTGCGCTCTTTCGCGTGTTTCACGGCATGCCCCCATGCGCCCTCGGCCAGCCCCAGCATCTGCGCGCCGATCCCGATCCGCCCGCCGTTCAGCGTCTCCATCGCAATCTTGTAGCCGCTGCCCGGCTCGCCCAGTACTTGCGCCGCCGGAATCGCGCACTCCTCAAGGATCAGCTCGCACGTGCTCGACGCCCGAATTCCCAGCTTGTCCTCTTTCCGGCCCACACTGAATCCGGGCGCGTCTTTTTCCACCAGGAACGCGGTAATGCCCTTGTAGCCTGCGTTCGCATCCGCCGTTGCAAAAATGATGAACAGTCCCGCTTCCTTGGCGTTGCTGATCCAGAGTTTGCGCCCGGTCAGCACATAATCGCTGCCACGCTTCTCTGCGCGCGTCTGCAGCGCAAACGCATCTGACCCCGAGCCAGCCTCGCTCAGCGCGTATGCGCCGACTGTGTCCGCCGCAAGCCGCGGCAGATATTTTCTCCTTTGTTCCGGCGTGCCCCAACGCAGCACCGCGCTCGCCACCAGCGTGTTCTGCACATCCACAACCAGCGCCACTGCCGGATCGACAGCCGAAAGCATCTCCACAGCCAGCACCGAATCGAAGAACGATCCAGCGCTCCCGTCAAACTCCTCCGGAATCTCGATCCCCATGAGTCCGAGCTCGAAGAGCCTGCGCAACAGCCCCGCATCCAAATGCTGCTCTTCGTCCATGCGGCGCACCTGGGGCGCTGCTTCGTCTTCGGCAAACTGCCGCACGGTCTCGCGGAAAAGCGTCTCTTCTTCGCTCAATTGCGTAAGGGCCGCCGCTGGATTCATCGCCGCCTGCCTCTGAACGTCCGTTCTCGATCACCACGGATGCTCTTTTGAATGATATGCTGCGCTCGGGACCGGTACAGTCCCGCTTATTCAATGCAGATCAGCGGCCATGTCTTCCTTGTCACCGGCGGCGCATCCGGGCTCGGCGCAGCCACCGCGCGGTTGCTCGCCGCTGAAGGCGCATCCGTCATCATCGCCGACACCAATCGCATAGCCGGCGAGGCTCTCGCCGCCGAGCTGGGCACGGCCGCCCGCTTCGCACTCACTGACGTCACCAGCGAACAAGACGCCCAGGCTGCTGTCGATCTCGCTCTCAGCGCCTTTGGCCATCTGCACGCGCTTGTCAATTGCGCCGGAGTTGCCCCCTCCGAGCGCATCGTCGGCCGCGACGGCCCGCATCGCCTCGACACCTTCGCAAAGACCATCAACATCAATCTCGTCGGCGCCTTCAACATGATTCGCCTCGCCGCCGCGGCCATCTCAAAGGAATCTCCCGGCCCCGATGGCGAACGCGGCGTCGTTGTCAATTCCGCTTCCATCGCGGCCTACGATGGCCAGATCGGCCAGGCAGCTTACGCAGCTTCAAAGGGTGGTGTCGTCGCTCTCACCTTGCCCATCGCGCGCGAGCTGGCGCGTTTCGGCATTCGCGTAGTCACCATCGCGCCTGGAGTCTTCGCCACGCCCATGGTCGCCGGTTTCTCACCCGAGGTGCAGGAAGCACTCGGCAAGAGCATTCCGTTTCCCTCCCGCCTTGGCCAGCCCGCGGAGTTCGCTGCTCTCGTCAAGCACATCTGCGAAAACACCATGCTCAACGGCGAAACCATTCGTCTAGACGGCGCGCTGCGCATGGCCCCGCGCTAGTTGATTGAGGAGCTGCAATGCCCATATCCGATCCCATCGTGATTGTCGGCTCAGCGCGCACGCCCATCGGCGCATTCCAGGGCGACTTCAAGGACCTCACGGCTCCCCAGCTCGGTGCCGCCGCCACCCGCGCTTCTGTCGAGCGCGCCAAAATTCCGCCCGACTCTGTCGACGAAGTCCTCTTCGGCTGTGTGCTCACCGCCGGCCTTGGCCAGGCTCCCGCTCGCCAGGCCGCGCTTGGCGCAGGATTGCCTGCCTCCACCGGCGCAGTCACCATCAACAAAATGTGCGGCTCCGGCATGAAAGCAGTCATGATGGCGCATGATCTCCTGCTTGCTGGCAGCGCGAAGATCGCCGTCGCCGGCGGCATGGAGAGCATGAGCAACGCTCCCTATCTCCTCGATCGCACCCGCTCCGGCTATCGCATGGGCCACGGCCGCATCCTTGATTCCATGTTTCTCGATGGCCTTGAAGACGCCTACGACAAAGGCCGTCTCATGGGCACATACGCAGAAGACTGCGCCCAGAGCTACGAATTCTCGCGCCAAGAGCAGGACGAATTCGCGCTCCGATCCCTCACCCGCGCGCAAAAAGCCACCGCCGACGGCAGCTTCTCCGCAGAAATCGTTCCCCTCACCGTCACAGCGGGAAAGGCCGAACGGATCGTTAGCCACGACGAGCTCCCGCTCAAAGCCACTCCCGACAAGATCCCTCACCTCAAGCCGGCTTTTCGCGAAAGCGGCACGGTCACCGCCGCAAACTCCAGCGCCATCTCCGACGGCGCCGCTGCCCTCGTCCTCATGCGCCGCTCTGAAGCTGACCGTCGCGGTCTCAAGCCGCTCGCCGCGATCGCAGCCCACTCCACCTACGCCAACACACCCGCGCTTTTTCCCACCGCGCCAATTGGCGCTATTCGCGGGCTGCTCGATCGCACTGGCTGGTCTCTTGCGGAAATCGAATTGTTCGAAATCAACGAGGCCTTCGCCGTCGTCGCCATGGCCGCCATGCGCGATCTCGGCCTTCCCCACGAGAAAGTCAATGTCCACGGCGGTGCTTGCGCGCTCGGCCATCCCATCGGCGCATCCGGCGCGCGCATTCTCGTCACGCTGCTTGCGGCTCTTGCGCAACGCGAACTCCGCCGCGGCGTCGCCGCGCTCTGCATCGGCGGCGGCGAAGCCACAGCCGTCGCCATCGAGCGGCTCGCATGATTTTCATTTACTAGGAATCCGCGCCTCGAACGAGCGCGGTCGAAGCGCTACCTCTACGCCCCCGCCAGCGCCGCCTCACCCACTCCGCCATGGGATTCATGCTGCGCTTCGTTGGCCTCTGGCGCTTCAACCGGCACATGCGCCAGCTCCCACGCCGAGCGATCTTTCAGCAGTCGCGCCACAAACGCGGTGTGCATGGCGTGTCCCGCTCGCACGGCCACCACATGCCCTTCGATCCTTCGTCCCGCCAGCGCCAAATCGCCAATCAGGTCCAGCACCTTGTGCCGCACATACTCGTCGGGGAAGCGCAGTGGCCCATTCTCCGGCCCGCTCGCACCCAGAATGATCGCGTTCTCCGGCCCTGCGCCGCGAATCAGCCCCATATCGCGGAGCTTGCTCTCATCTGCTTTGTAGCCGAACGTCCGCGCCGGAGCAATTTCGCTCCCATAAGTCTCTGCCGCCAAATCAATGCACGTTTTCTGCTGGCCGATCGGCGCAGGGAAATCGATCGTGTAGGAGATGCGGTAGCCCTGTCCCGGATAGACGCCGATAAACTTCTCGCCCTCGCGCACCTCAACCGCGTGCAGCACGCGCAGCGTCTCGCGCTTGCGCCGCTGTTCGCGCATGCCCACGCTCTCAATCGCCTCCACGTACGGCAATGCGCTTCCGTCCAGAATCGGCAGCTCCAGGTTGTCGAGCTCCACAATCACGTTGTCCACGCCCATGCCGATGCATGCTGACAGCAGGTGCTCGGTCGTCGAGATCAGAACGCTCTGCCGCATCAAGCTGGTTGCGTAGCTCACCTTGGCTACGTTTCGGCCATTGGCTGGAATCTCAAAGTTGTCCAGGTCCGTGCGCCGGAAAACAATCCCCGACCCCGCCGGCGCCGGCAGCAGGCGCATCGTCACGGGCGCGCCCGAGTGCAGTCCCACGCCCGCGAATTCGAGTGGCGCTGCAATCGTCTGCTCCTGGTGTGCTGGTTGACCCAATTTGCCTCTCTGCCCTCAAAAGCCTTTGCCGTCTTTAGAATAGACGGCAGGCCTAAATCGGGTTGTGTGGCATTTTTGCCACACCATGGGCCAATTTTTCCTCCGGAACCTCTCCAATAACTCCTACTTCAAGGCCCCTTAAGTGTCGTAGAATCAGAGCGTCTCTGCAATTCGAGCCCGGAAGATTCGCCCATGTCGCTGTCAGTCAACTCGAGGATTCCCATGCGCGCCCTGCTTGCCGGTGCCCGCCGCATGCAGCCGAGCCTGATCACCTTCACCCGCCAGTTGGTCTCCTGTGAGTCCCCTTCCGACAGCAAGACAGCCGTCGACGCCTGCCTCACCCTTGCCGCCGCCCACGCGCGAGCCATCGGTGGCCGAGTCAAAATTCATTGCAATCCCAACTTCGGCAATGCCCTCGAAGCCCGCTTCGGTCCCCGCGGCTCACGCGAAAAGCCCATCCTGCTCCTCGGTCACCTCGACACAGTTTGGCCTCTCGGCACGCGCCAATCCATGCCCTGCCGCATCAGCGGTGGCCGCCTCTGGGGCCCCGGAACCCTTGACATGAAAGCCGGCGTCGCCATGGCGTTCACCGCCATCGAGCTGCTCACTGAAGCCGGTCTCCTCCAGCGCGAAATCGTGCTCCTCCTTACTGGTGACGAAGAGATCGGCAGCACCGCCTCGCGCCCCATCACTGAAGCGCTGGCAAAAAAGTCTTCCGCTGTCTATGTCCTCGAGCCGGCGCAGGGTTTGGCCTACAAAACGGCGCGCAAGGGCATCGGCAATTGGCGCATCGACGTCGCGGGCATTGCCGCCCACGCTGGCGTCGACTTCGAAAAAGGCGCAAACGCCATCCGCGAACTCGCCCGCGTCATCGAGAAAGTCAGTTCATGGACTGATCTCAAGCGCGGCCTCACCGTCAGCGTTGGCGTCGCCGCCGGCGGCACAAAATCGAATGTGATTCCCGCCCACGCCTGGGCCGAAGTCGAAGCCCGCATCGTGCGCCGCGCCGACGGCCCGCGCATCGAGCGCAAATTTGCCGCCCTCAAAGCGCACGACCCTCGCTGCGCGCTCACCGTCACCGGCGGCATCAACCGCCCGCCTATGGAGCGCAGCCGCGGCACCGTTCGCCTCTTTCGCCAGGCCCAGGTGCTGGCCCGCGAATTGGGCTTCGCTCTCGATGAGGCCTCCACCGGCGGCGGCTCCGACGGCAACTTCACCGCTGCTCTCGGCATTCCCACGCTCGATGGCATGGGCGCCGTTGGCGAAGGAGCGCACGCGCGTCATGAGTCCGTTTTGGTCGAGCATCTCGCCCTGCGCACCGCTCTCCTGGCGGCGATGTTGATGGACTGACGCGCCCTCCCGCCTGATAAACTCGCTTTTGGAATTCAGTCGGAGACTTCACTCACCATGAATCGATTTGTCCTCTTCCTGTCCTTCGCGGCTTTCACCGTCGCCGCAAGTGCCCAAACAACTCCTGCTAAGCCGGCAACCGCCGCCAAGCCTGCTTCGTTCACCGCGAAACCGGCCTCCACGGCTACCCCTGCGTCGGCATCTGAACCGCAGCCCTGGATCAAGCTTCCACCAGGCGTGCCCCGGGTTGTGCACCTTCCAGTCAAGATTTCCTTCGCGCTCCGCTATGAGGACATCGTCGTCGGCAAAGGCGCAGAAGGTGAGTCCGGCAAGCTCTGGCACCTCAAGTACACGGGCTGGCGTGCGGCCGACGGCGTCAAGTTCGACTCGTGGGACGATCACCGCCAACCCGAGATGGGGCCGGACGGCAAGCCCAAAATGGGCCCCGATGGAAAGCCCGTGTTGGCCGATCCAAAGCCTATCGAGATCCCGCAGGGTGTCGGCCGTGTCATTCCCGGCTTCGACTACGGACTTGACGGCATGAAGATCGGTGGCAAGCGCCGTATCTTCATCCCCTGGCAAATGGCCTACGGCACCCGCGCCATTCCCGACCATCCCGAACGCCCTGGCTCTCCTGCCGGTCCCGGCATTCCCGCCAAGTCCGACCTCATATTCGATGTTGAATTGGTTGACGTGACAGACATGCCCGCGCCGCCGCATCCCATGATGCCGCCAAATCGGCCCATGCCCATGCAGCCGCATCCCGGCACCGGTGCTCAGCCTAACGCCGCGCCAACGCCAAAGCCTGCGCCGCCCGCGACCCCTCCCGCTTCTCAGGTCGTGCCCGCGCCGAGCACTGGCACGCCAGCTCAATCCGCCGCACCTGCGCAGCCGTCGACGACTCAGCCATCGACGCCAGCCCAGCCGCAGCAAAAGTAAGGCTTGTCTTCTGTAATCCCAGCTCCCCGTCCTCTCGCGGCGGGGAGCTGGTTTTGCGTTAGATTCGTGATCCAGAGCGCGGGGAAGCTGGCCTGTTTTCGAGCCCGCCAAGCGGGCATAAGATGGTAGCCCAAGGCATCAGCCTGGGGATGGAAATCAAGACTCTCGTCCCTTAGCCCGCTTCAGCGGGCGTAAGAGCCGCCTTCAATGGTTAGCGGCACGTTCTCCACGACGGTCTGCTCCGTGGTCCGCATTCCCAATCGGCGCGGATAAGTTTTTGAAACCGACTTCACTCGACCAGCGGCATGAATCGGAGCTGCCTGCCCCTGCACCAATAGGCTCCTCACTTGTCTCTTCGGATTTTCCTGAGATTTCTTCTCTTCCTCGCCGTCTCCTTCGCTACAATTCGTCCACCTGAATTTTCTTCGGCACACTGCCTTTTCTCCGGCCTCTGCCAGTTTCAAATCTCATGTGCCGGCGTTTCCCCCCGGCAGAAAGCAGGATTGCCTTGTCGACGAGCGCCTTCAAATTCGCCAACCCGACATTCACCGCCGATAACTTTGTCACCTACAGCGCAGCGCAAATCGACGCCGACGCCTCGGTCCCAACTTCCGACGAGATCCAAATCCTCGAGCCGATCCCCAAACCGCGCGTGAGCCCGCCCATCATGTCGCTCGCCAGCGTGCTCTCCCAGGCCACCGTCAACGCCATCGCCGGCACGGGCCAGCTCGTCATCCATTGCGTGGGCGACACCGGCGGCATCGAGCGCGCGGAGCCGCAGCTCGCCGTCGCCGACGCCCTCACCGCCGACGTCGAAGGCAAGACCTGGGCCAACGGCCAGCCGGCCTTCTTCTATCACCTTGGCGACGTTGTCTACTTCTTCGGCCAGGAAAGCTACTATCCCGAACAGTTCTACGAGCCCTATCGCAACTACCCCGGTCCCATCTTTGCCATCCCCGGCAACCACGACGGTTTTATGTTCAAGGGCGAGCCTGCCGGCTACTCCTGCGAAGCATTCGTGGATAATTTCTGCACTGCGAGTCCCACGCAGGGAGCACCCGGCTTCGATCGCACCACCATGACACAGCCCAGCGTCTACTTTACCCTCGATGCGCCCTTTGTCCGCATCATCGGCCTCTATTCGAACGCCGGAGAAACCTCCGGCTCGCTCGGCAACTCCACCATCGGCACGGATCAACTCACATTCCTCACCAGCGAACTCAAGCGCTATGCGAGCGATCGCAAGGCCGACACGAAAAACAAGAATCCGCAGGCGCTCGTCATCGCCGTCCATCATCCGCCATTTACCGGCAGCAGCCAGCACATGCCCAGCGCCGCCATGCTTAAAACAATGGACACCTGTTGCACGCAGGCCGGTGTCTGGCCCGACATGGTGCTCTCCGGACACGCGCATCTCTACGAGCGATACACCCGCACAATGAAAAGCGACGGTCGCCAGATTCCCCACATCGTTGCGGGCAACGGCGGCTATTACGATCTCTCGGGATTGAAGAAGAACAGCCAGGGGCAGAAGCCGGTCGCGGGCCAGCAGAAAGAATCCGACGGGGCAGGGAACACCATCACCCTCGACAGCTACAGCGACACGCAATTCGGATTTCTGCGCATCACCTTCAGCGCCTCGTCCATTGCGGTCGAATCCATCGCCGTCAACACCGCCGCTCGCACCGACACCACCGTGCCGCCCGCCACCAGCAGCATTGATTCCTTTACTCTCAATCTCGCCAAGCACACGGTAGCGACCGGAGTTTCCTCGAAGGCGTCGACAAAGGGATCTTCGAAAGCCTCAACGAAGAGTGCTTCGTCTAGTCGAGCTTCGGGTGCAGCTTCTGGAACCCGGTCGTCTGCTGGTAAGCGTGCGAAAAAGCCGCCAGCTTCGCGTCCTGGTAAAGCGCGCCGAGGAAAGTGATCGATACCGGCGTTCCCGGGCCACCAATATTATCGTGATTGCCGTCATCAATCGGCGGTGGCGCCGGCGCATCAGGGCCGCGCAGGCCATTGGGCATAATCACAGCGGGATTGCCCGTCAGATTTGTCGCAATCAACTGCTCGTCGGTCGACGGCGTCACGATGATGTCCACTTTCTCAAATAGCTTCGCAAACTGGCGCACGCCGAGCGTCCGCGCGCGGTTGGCCTGGATGTACTCGACCGCTGGATAAAACCGCGCGACGCGGAAGTCGTTGGGCCAATCCTCCGGCCCCTGCTCCGTCAGCAGCTTGTCGCGGCCACTCATCGTCAGGTCGTCAAACGCTGCAGCGGCCTCGGCGGTCAGCAGCGGAACCATCGCGTCCCACGGCAGCTTCGGCAACTCGACGGGAATCAGGCTCACGCCCATCTTGGTCAGTGCGTCCAGCGCTGCCTGCTCGTATTTCTTGTCGTAAGTCCGCCGTGCGTACTCATCCTGCGCGGCCGCATTTGCGTCCTCGCGCTTCTTTTGGTCGTCCGGCGATTCGTCTGGCGCGGCGTCTTTCAACTGCAGCGGCGGCAACGGATCAAACTCGCCCTTGAAGTAACCAATACGCAGCGGGCGCCAATCGAAATCCGGATTCCAGTGGAAGTCAATGCTGGCCCCAGCCGACAAATCCTTCCCGTCTGGCCCATGGATCACGTCGAGCACCAGCGCGCAATCTTCTACGGAACGGCAAATCGGCCCCAGCTTGTCCATCGTCCAGCTCAGCGCCATCGCCCCGGTTCGCGGCACCATCCCGAAGCTCGGCCTCAACCCCGAGCAGCCGCACCGTGTCGACGGCGACGAGATCGACCCCAGCGTCTCCGACCCGAGAGCGAATCCGACGCAGCCCGCTGCTACCGCGCTCGCCGAGCCCGCCGACGATCCGCTTGAGCCCTGCGCAGGATTCCAGGGATTGCGCGTCCGCCCGCCAAACCACTTGTCGCCCATGGCCAGCGCGCCCAGCGAGAACTTGGCCACCAGCACGGCCCCCGCCGCATCCAGCCGTTGCACCACGGTCGCGTCTTCTTTGAATGTCTGTTGCTCAAACCCTCCAGCGCCCCACGTCGTCGGGTAGCCCTTCACCGCCAGCAAATCCTTTGCGCCCCACGGAATCCCGTGCAGCGGTCCGCGATAAAGCCCAGCCTCCAGGTCATCATCGGCCGCCTTCGCCTGCGCCATCGCCCGGTCCTCCAGCACCGTGATCACGAAATGGAATTCTGGGTCATAGCGTTTCAGACGATCGATGTACATCTGCGTCAGCGCCACCGACGTGATCTTGCGATGCCAGATCAAATTGGCCAGCTCGAGAATCGAGGCAAACGCCACGTCCTCAAGGTTTGCCGGGGCTTTCGGCTCACCGGACTCCGAATCGTCGAAAATCGCTTGCGGCGTCGTGCCCTCGAAAGCCACGCTGCTCTCCGCCGGCTTGGCCGCCGGCGCCGGATGAAAAACAAATGCCGGCGGTACATCGTTAGGAATCTTCAACGCGCGAATCTGTCCGTACGCGTCGCGCTGATCGTTCAACCCGTCGAGCATCATCCTCTTCTGTGCGTCGGTGAAAGGCCCCAATCCCGCCAATTCCGCGGCCCGGTCAATCATCTCCATCGTGACCTTCGGCAGCGTCGGCGTATGTGCGTTCGAAGTCGCAGCAAGAGTCGCTGAGCTGCTCGCCGGAGCGGCGGCAGAACCCGGTGCCGCCTCCTGCGCTTGCGCGGCCAGCGTATACAGGATTCCCGGCAGCAGCGGTGATGCGATCCCCGCCCGTGTGCATGCGTTCAAGAATGCTCGCCGATTGAAAGTCATGCGCGACAATTCCTTTCGATCAAAAGAAACCTAGGAGTGCTGCACGGCTCAGAAGAGGTCTTCATGCGACGGATAGTAAATGGCGTGGCCACAGGCGGCAAAACGCGCTCCGATTCGTGAAAAAACGAAAGTCACGAATTTTTCACTTGACATATTCCCATATGAGCATGTATTGTTTTCTTCATGGCCAGGGCTGCAACCACCTCCGATGCCTTCAACGCCGTTGCCGAGCCGCGACGCCGGCAAATTCTCCTGTATTTGGCGCACGATGAGCACCAGGTAGGCGAAATTGTTACGGCCATCGGCCTTGACCAGCCGTCGGTCTCCAAGCACCTCGGCGTCTTGCGCAGTGTCAACCTCGTCCGCGTGCGTCGCAATGGCCGCCACCGCCTCTACCGCACCAACGCCGCGGCCATTCGCCCGCTGCATGAGTTCGCTGAAACCTTCGAACGATACTGGCAGCACCAGTTGAACCGGGTTAAAGAACGCGCCGAGCGCGTTCAGGCCGAGATCGACCGCGGCGGCAACCCATCGCAATCAACAATTCCGAAGCACTGAGGGCCCGCAGTCCATGACCCAAATTCTCAACTTTCCCACGGAGGATGTATGACCTCAATGACAGTTCCCGATCTCGAATCTCTCAGCTTCAGAATCGAACAGGAGATTCGCGTGCGCGCCTCGCTCGAAGTCACGTTCGCAGCGCTTCTCGATCAGCTCGCTTCCGGTTTCGAAAAGGACGACGGCACGTCGATGCCTTTCAAGCTTGAGGCTTGGCCAGGAGGCCGCTGGTTCCGCGACCTCGGCGACGGCAACGGCCATTGTTGGGCCACCGTGCAGGCCATCAAGCGCCCCACACTGCTCGAGTTCAGCGGTCCGCTGATGATGTCTTTCCCTGTCGCCAACAATGTGCAATACCGCCTCACCGAAGAGAACGGCGAAACCATCATCAAGTTTCATCACACCGGCTTCGGAAACGTTCCTGAGGACTTCAAGAAGGGAATGAGAGGCGGCTGGACAAAAATCAACGAAACCGTCCGCCAGCGCGCTGAGAAATCCATGGCGTAAATTGCGCCCGCGTCAGCGGGCGAATGAGTCAAGCTCTTCGCACACGCCGGGATAACCCATTCCCGCTCACCACAGGAGGGCCGAATGTGTCCTGTATGCGTCGCAACAACGGCGGCCATCGTCGCCGGCAGCACCGCCGGTACCGGCGGAATCGCGGCGTTCTTTGCGAAACTATTCCGCCGCGGGAAGTAGCTCGCTGAATTTCCGCACAACGCTCCGCAGTTTTGCGGTAACTCTCCCAACAAATCACAGCGAAGGAGGTCGTATGGACACCACAGCATCATTCCACAACCAGAAAAAAGTTTCGCACGATGAGTGGATCGCCGCGCGCAAGGAGTTTCTCAAAAAGGAAAAGGAATTCACCCGCCAGCGCGATGAGATCAGCCGCCTGCGCCGCGCCCTGCCTTGGGAAAAGGTTGAAAAGAATTACGAGTTCGAGGGCCCTCCCGGCAAGGTCTCGCTCTCCGATCTCTTCGGCGGCCGCAGCCAGCTTGTCATCTATCACTTCATGCTCGGCCCGGGATGGAAGGAAGGCTGCCCCAGTTGCTCCTACATCTCCGACCATTTCGACGGCATGACCATCCACCTCGCCAATCGCGACGTCACTCTCGCGGTAGTTTCGCGCGCGCCCAGTTCTGAAATCGAAGCTTTTAAACAGCGCATGGGCTGGAAGTTTCGTTGGGTTTCCTCGAACGCGAGCGACTTCAACTTCGACTATCAGGTCTCGGTCACGCCCGAGGAAGTCGGGAAGAAGCAGGTCTACTACAACTACGAGATGATGGAGTTTCCCGCCGAGGAGCGCCCCGGATTGAGCGTCTTCGCGAAAGACGCGAGCGGAGCGATCTTCCACACCTACTCCAGCTACGCACGCGGCCTCGACATTTTGGTCGGTGCCTACAACTTCCTTGACCTTGTGCCCAAGGGCCGCGATGAAGCGGGCCTCAAGCACACCATGGCCTGGGTTCGCCATCATGACAAATACGGCGAAGGCTACTTTGTCGATCCCAGTCAGCTCTACATCCAGCCGGAGGTCGTCAAGCCGAAAGAAAGCGGATCGTGCTGCCACGACTGAGGAAGGGAAGCGAAGGTGCGACGGCCCACGGATTCACCGTCTCTGCAACGATTCCTGCTGCTCCGAAGCAGGTCTTTGACGCGTGGCTCTCGAGCAAAGGCCACTCGGCGATGACCGACGCCGGGGCCAAAGTATCTGCGCGTGTGGGCGGCGCGTTTACCGCGTGGGACGGCTATATCTCAGGCAAAAACCTCAAGCTCAATCCCGAGAAGCAAATCGTCCAATCGTGGCGCACCACCGAGTTTGCCGTGTCCGATCCCGATTCGAAGATTGAAGTGCTGCTTGAGAAAACTCCGGGCGGCACAAAACTCACGATCCACCACACGAACATCCCCAGCGGGCAGTCCGATTACAAATCCGGCTGGCGGGAATGCTACTTCGAACCCATGAAGAATTATTTCAAAGCCAACGCCAAGCCCGCGTAGCTACTTCGCCACCTTGCCCAGCAGCGCCTCAGCCCTATGTAGCGCGTCCCGGCGCTTTTGCTTCTCGCTCTCAATGTCCGCCGGAGCCCATGTCGACCCGCCGATTCGCCGCGACGTGTCGCTGAGCCGCTGCTCAAACTCCTTGTCGAGTTGCGCCACGTCTGCGTTCGCCTTCGCCACCTGCTCGTGGAAATGTTTCAGCGCGCCCTCGATTCGTTCGGGGTAGTAACTGATCAAGTCGCCGGTCTGCAGCGCATCCCTCAGGGCAATCGAAGGTCCCGCCACCGGCCCTGTCTGCTGCAGCGCATCTTCGACCTCGCGCAACCGCGTCATCGCGCCCGGAAATCCATCCAGCTCCGCGCGCTCGGCAACACGGCCATTCGCGCGTTGCACCTCCACAACGACCTTCGCATTCACGCTGCCGCTCGGCACCGGAATCACCGTCGTCAGCGTATTTCCCTCAAACGTCCAACCTCCCGGTTCGCCCGGCTCGACGAACGAAACAGTTTTGCCGTTCACCGTCACGCTCACTGGCGGCCAATCCGCCGGCAGCCGCACCTCGTAGCCGCGCGTCTTCAGCATTCCGGGATACGAACCCTCCACCGGCCCGATCTCCACCCGTAGCGTATTGCCGTTCTCTGTGGCCTTGATCGGCGTGCGCGCAAACACGCCGCGTTGATACTCAACTGCCACGCCCGAATCCTCATACACCGGATAGCTCGAGCTTGCGCCCGGCGCCAGCGGCCACACATTCACAATCAGCGGGTCAACCGGCTTCTCGCCTGTGTGCAGCATCGCCGGCTGCATGGGCACAATCGTCCCTGCCCGCACATACACGGGAATCTGGTCGATCGTGAAGCTGCGTTCCACAGTTGTTGGCCCCGCAAAATGTGTTCCCGTCGGCCGCTCGATCCACTCGCCTTTCGGCAGCCACACCTGCTCCGTCGCGAGGCCGGAAATCTTGTCCGCGGGTGCGGTCACCGGGCTCACGATTATCTGATCGCCAAACAGATATTCGTTCTTGCTCGTGTAAGCCGCATCTTCTTCCGGCCAGTCGTAATAGAGCGGCCTGAAGAACGCAACGCCGGTGTCATACGTGCGCCGCGCCTCTGTGTAGAGATACGGCTGCATCGCTTCCCGCAGTTGGTAAGCCGACCGCATCACGGCCGAGTACGGCTCGGGATAGGCCCAGATCCGACGCTCCGAATCCGGATTCTTCGTAGTGTGCGTCCGCAAAATCGGGCTGAATATCCCGAACTGAATCCAGCGCGTGTACAGCTCCGGATCAACCGCGCCCGGCATATGCCCGCCAATGTCGTGGCTCCAGAACGCGTATCCCACATTGGCTGCCGTCGCCGTAAACCACGGCTGGAACGCAAGCGAATCCCACACTGAAATCGTGTCGCCCGAGAATCCAATCTGGTAACGATGGTTGCCCAGCCCGCCCCAGCGATGAAAAAGCAGCGGCCGCTTGCCTTCGCGTTGCTGATCGGTAAAGTGGACGTAGTTCAGCCACCACGTCGGATTTACTCCCGGCAAATCCGTCGTCGACTGCTGCTGCCAGTCGAGCCACCAGAAGTCCACGCCCTGCTTTTCCAGCGGATGCAGCACCAGGTTCAGATAATTCGTCGCCCACTTCTTGTCCGTCGGATCAAACGGAATGTACTTCTTGGTCGCCGGGTCAATCCCCATCGCGCGCGCCATTGCCGGATACGCCTGCTCCCAGGGCTGAATCCCCGACGCCGGATGCAGGTTCATCGTCG
>Ga0208686_1000259_pt1 | contig 29121 bp, 35 predicted proteins | sample June2015DPH_6_50_FD_184694 | JGI IMG/M metagenome (GOLD analysis project Ga0208686, IMG submission 184694) | Peatland microbial communities from SPRUCE experiment site at the Marcell Experimental Forest, Minnesota, USA - June2015DPH_6_40... | ecosystem: Environmental > Terrestrial > Soil >... | reverse complement strand
CGCCGCTGATGGAAATCCGCTCAGAACGCGGATTCCCACAGCGGCTTGGAAAGCACAAAACGCTTTCCACAGTTCCCACAAGGCCCGACGGCGGCTCCATCATAGGATTCACTTTTCGTTGGGCCGAAGGATGGGGAGCACCTCAAACATCAAACAGCAAGTGTGCCAATTTCAAACTGTCTCAACAGAGGGGTTCACCCCAAACGACAGCGTAGAATTTGTGCCAATTCCACGGAGAGCGAAAAACAATGCGCCGGTACCATCACATCGGAATTCCCACTACTGAAGCGAAGCCTGGCGAGACCCACTTGAAGCACCTGAAACTCTTTGTCGTCAGCCACGAGAAAAGCGAATTTGGCGTGGAGTGGATGCGTTTCGAAGCGGACGCGGCGGTCCCTGATCTCGTCCGGCAAGTTCCGCACGTCGCGTTTGAAGTGGCTGATCTCGCCTCCGAGCTTGCTGGCCGCGAAATCCTGATTCCTCCCAACAGCCCATCCGACGGCGTCCGCGTCGCGTTCATAGTCGAAAACGGCGCGCCTATCGAACTGCTCGAATTCACCGACCCCAACCATCCTGGTCGCCGCCAGCAGAGCAAGATGCTGATATAAACACCCTCCATCCAAACCACCTCTTAGAGCGAAGGCGAGCACTTGACACCTTTCAAGAGTGGCCAGCTAACGAGCTGAGTTCCATCAAGCAAGCCTTTCCCAACCCCCGCCTCCAAGCCAACCTGACCCCCCGTTTGTCGGCAAACCTTACCTTACTGGGTTAGGTAAGAGTAGCCCGTTACCCGCCCGCCCGGAATTGTCTGCGAATGCTAATGGAAATTGCGTCTTTCTGCTTATACCCCGATTTCTGCAATCACGAGTGCGGAGGCGGAGTTACCGGAAAAGTGCGGCTGCTGTGACTATTGCGGGAAACCGATCTTGCGCACCAGTTCCGTATACCGTGGATCGGAGCGCAGCGAATCGAACGCGGGGTCGGTCCGCAGGCCGGCGACCAAGACGCAGCGTTCCTGGTATGCGGTGTTAAGCCATTCGAATTGTGATCCTTGTCGCCGATATCGCCGTACAGCTCGGCAATTTGGTAAGGAGCGAGGTAGTCGGTCTTGGCTTTGTACTGCGCGGTTAGAACTTCGATCCCCTTGTGCGCGGCGTTGGGCCATCCACCGGAGCGAAAACCGGAGTCCAGCGCGGCGGTGAACTCGGCGTTATTCTTATCCCCTGAGAGTTGGGCGTAGGTCTGATATTCCTGAATGATCTGCGGATATTTGTGCTCGCCCCAATATGCGTAGCTCAGAAAGATATGCCCCACGCTAAACGTTGGATTGTCCGCTATGGCTTTCTTGTACATCTCAATCGCCTTATCGTATTGACGATCATAGGCATAAGCCTCCGCCTGGGCAAAGGCGATGATGGGCGAGAGCGGATCAAGCAGGCGGGCTCGATTGCCTTCCTCGATCGCGTCCTGCGCCCGGCCACCCATGTAACAGAGTGACTGCGCGAACCACTGATGCGCGGTGGCATCGCTGGGATCGAGCTCAAACGCCTTTCGGAACTCGGCTTCGCCGCCCGCGAAGTCCCAGTCGTATTGCATCTTGATGAGGCCTAGGTCCGCATGCGGGCGGGCCAGCGTGGGATCAAGTTCCAGTGCCTTTGCAGCCGCAGCTTTCGACTTGGCGCCGAACTCGCCGGCGTCGCCGCCAAAAGTGCCGATCACCGCATAGGCATCCGCCACTCCTGCATAGGCCAGCGCGTAGCCGGGATCTTTATCGATGGCCTAATTGAAATAGGAAATCGCGGTCTTAAGGTCGGCCTCAGTACGCTTGTTCCAGTAGTACCGGCCTTTGACGTAAAGCTGGTAAGCCTCAGGGTTCTGCGTGCCTTGTTTGGCGACCTGCTGTTTCTCCGCGCCGGTCATGGTCGAGCGCAGCTTGCCCGCAATGTCGCCCGCGATTTGCTGCTGGAGAGCGATGATGTCGCTGGCTTTGCGCTCGTATTGCTCGCCCCAGATTTCGGTGTTGTCTTGCACGTTGGTGAGATCGGCGCTGACCTGGATCGTGTCTCCGTGCTGCACCACCCGGCCGGTGAGGTTCCGATGTATATCGGGAGCAACCCTGAGCTTTCTTAGAACGTGCCCTAGTTTTATCAGCTCAAACGCATCTTGGCGAGCGACGCGAGAGCCTCACCGCCACTCTTGTCATGCACAATGGTCAATTCGAGCATTCCGACATCAACGGGCAGTTCACGTATCTGGGTCCTATCTTTTGTTTCCTTCCAAGGAGCGGAGGGTTACGCAGCGGCTGCGACCTTTTATCTCCTCGACCTATCCAGCATAGGCTTGGAAAGAATGGTTCCGCTGGTCCAAACTGCACGGTTCTGACAATGAGTCTGGTTTTAACGATCTTGCAATTCGAGGCCGTCGCCCCAACATCGTGCGGATCGCGCACTTGAGTTCCCGCCAGAGTGAGCGCTTTTGAGCAGACACGCCCCGAGAAAGTTCTTACTCTTGTCTGGACTGAAATTCCCAGACAGGAAGCTCTTGGGTAAACTGTCCGCCCCTCGGGATTCCAAAATGGAAATTCTGGCTGAGTCGGTATCTTTTGTTCCCCAACAGTCTCGTCAGAGTTCCAGCCTGGGAGTGGAGAGCGGACCAAGGTTTTTGTCGTTTCCCTGGATTGGACTCGACCGAAGCGGAACGACTGTCAGGCGAGTCACGCCTTCCACTCCCGCTGGGCCTTTCCAAATGTCTTGCTGAAATCTACAACACGTCAAAAGCGATAAGGAGAAACGAAATGAACCAGAGCACGAAGGACGAAATAAAAGGCAATCTGCATGAGGCGAAGGGCACCGTCAAAGAGAAGGCGGGCCAGGTCACGAATAACCCCAATCTGACTGCCGAAGGCCAAAATGAAAAGCTCGCCGGCAAAGTTCAAAAGAAAGTGGGGCAGATTGAAAAGGTGTTGGAGAAGTAAGTGAGCGCGGCGCAGTGGCGCTGATTGGTAGCATCGTGCTCCGCGTATCGGGCAGAGAGTAATGACTTCCGGAGCACTGCTATTTCTGGTTTAACGTTCAGAGGAAAGGAAGATCCACATGTTGATACTGATTATCATCTTGATCTTGGTTTTAGGGGGCGGTGGAGGCTACTACGGCCATAGCCGCTGGGGTTATGGTGGGGGTGCGGGCATAGGGCTGGGCACCATATTGTTGATCCTCCTCGTAGCCTACATGTTGGGCGTCTTCCACTGAGGCGAAGCCCGCCACCCGACGTTCCACTAGGACCAGTGCTCATTTGTGGCCCAAGTAAGACGGAGCTGCCGTCGCGGAATGGCAGCGGACCGTCCGTGCGTCTGTAAGAGCGTAGAGTTCCGTTTTTTCGGAACGAATTTCTAGTCGTGGAGAACGATGTTGAGAAGTGAACTGTGGACCTGTAATTCATCGCCAGCTTGATAATCAATGAATCCCAAGTTCCTAAACCTGTTCATGAAAAAGCTCACCCGCGAGCGGGGTGTGCCTATCATCTCTGCGAGGGTCTCTTGACTCAATCTTGGGGATTACAGTCTCGGGCACGCCTTCCTTGCCGGAATGCGCCAGCAATAGCAATATCCACGCCAGTCTTTTTTCACTCGAATTGAAAAGCTGGTCAACCAAATCCTCTTCGTGTCGGATGTTCCGTGTCAGCAAATATCCCACGAACATATCGGGAAATGCGTGTTCCCGGTGGAGCACTTCATTCATGGACTTTTTGTCAATTTTCATCACGGAGCAATCGGTCATTGCGGTTGCGGAGCACAGGCGGAGAGGCTGCCCTGTCAGGCAACCTTCTCCGAAAAGAAGCTCTCGACTATCGTGATCAAGCCCGCAGGGTGCGTGCCGCCGACCTGGTTTGGCTGAAGGTCCGGCAGGCCTTTGATGATCTGCGTGAGGAATCACGCTTCATCCAACTTTGTAAAGAGATCGGACTGTGCAGCTAGATGTCTTGAAGTGAAGAACTTGATGCAAATGATTCAAACAGAGCAGTGCATCTCCTATGCGTGGGCATCCTTTCGCTGAAAACTCTTCACACTCGCTCAGTCTTCTAGCAGCGTTCCATCCACCGTACAGTGCTTGTCCGAGAGAAGCCTCCGCCCTCGTGCCTGCTGGAGCACAGCTTGGAAGAAAACTCCGCCGATGCGACGCTCATCGAGAAGATGGACCATCGCGACGCGCGGAGGGTGGTTAGAGTTCGATCACTGCCCCAGCTGATTGTTTGGCTCCCTCAACGGATTCGCTGCCCCATTTCACTCGCCCGCACGGCTGATCGACCGACTAGTTCCGCATGCTGTCGGTCTTCTTGCGGTCACTTCGCCATCTTGAGGGACATAACGTGGACTTCGTTCTTGTCCGCATTACATTGTGCTGTCAGGGTGACGTGGTGCCCTTCGTGTCCTTTTACTGCTTCTGGGTTGTTGATGGTCCAGCTCTTGCTGTCCTTGTCGCCCACAAACGTCTTGCCGTCATCGCTAACTTTGCCTGTGACGTGAACCGCTTTCTTGGAGGCATCAGCCTTCATGTTGTCATTCTGCATGTTGTCCTGGGCCAAAGCCATTCCTGGGGTTAGCAGGGCCAGGGCGAAACAAATCGTCATCAGCTTCTTCATGTTGCTCTCCTTGATATGCCAACCGGTCGACAGGACCTCATGCCCGCCCCAAGGGGCTGGCCGTCCTTTCAGGGGGTCGCCGCGCTAAGCAAGCGTGAATATTAGTGTCCCCAACATCGTGTGGCTGTACAAAATTGCTCATTTCGTCAGATTGTTTTAACAAGCTACGCGGCCAATCGAAGCATTCGTGCCCCTTGGAACCAAGGCACCATCTCGCTTTCACGCAACCACTTCTTGCGGACCGTTGACGTTTGGCTGACAAACTCTCCCCCAACCGGCCACCTCTTCGCGGCAGCGCATAAATTGTCAAACAGTGGCCAAAATTGGACAGCTTGGAAGGATCTAGTTCTGCCACACTCTGACCATGACAACTAAAACGATTCCGGCATATCTTGAGGACGAGCGCCAAAAAAATAGAGACGCTCAGCTGCGTATCGAAGCGGAAGCCGCGCGCATCCGGCCGTTGCGCCATGGCCACCATCGCAATGCGAAACAGCCCCAGCTGGAATTGCTATCTGTGGTTGAAGCCGCATTCAAAACGAGGAAAACTGCGGCAGCAGCTCGAAAAAAGCCACGCACCGCGCGAAAGACGGCGACGAAAGCCCGCCAGGCAGCCTGACTCCTGAGGCTGCGCTCGCAGGCAGGACAGGGCGGGCGCTGTGGCCTTGCCGATCGCCTTGTCCCTTCCGGACAGGCGGGTGGGTTGAGCCAAGAAGGATCCCGTCGATCCCTGCATGATCTTTGCGCACAGAACCTGGAGCAGAGCAGTTACGCGACGGGTGGGAACGTGCTGGATCGATTAGCAGCGGAGGCCGGCAAACATGAGGATCTGTGCGTCGAAGACATCGTTGTTCATCATGAGTCTCGTGTTTTTCATGGAAACAGCCACACCTTCGCATGCGCAGGCCATCGAACCAGTCCCGCCAACCCCTATCGACATGAAGAAAGTCGAGCTCGGGGGGACCCCCTGGAATCCACTATGGGACCAGATCATCGAGAAGGCGCTGCCGCCCGAAATGCTTTCTTCCCAGGTCCCTCGGGGCGTGCGTCGATTCTGCCCGCGATTTTACGAGATGGGCACAACAGATAAACGCACATTTTGGGCGTACTTCTTCCAGGCGCTTGCAGGTGCTGAAGCCGGCCTGAATCCGAACACGAGCGTCCGTCACACCGAGCCGGAAGGCGTATTGGCCATGCGCAGCGAAGGATTGTTGCAGCTTTCGTACAAAGACCAGAAGCGTTACGGCTGCGATTTCAATTGGCAAGTGGACCGAGTGCTAAAGGCGAACGATCCGGCCAAAACCATTCTCCAGCCGAAGAACAATCTCGAATGTGGAGTGAAGATTCTGGTCAACCAGACCATCGTCCAGCGCAAGCCCTTGCTGACCCGGTCGGGATACTGGTCGACGTTGCAGCCGGACGGGCCGAGCTACCGCGTATTCGCCAAGCAGATGACAAATCCCCCAGCTGCATGTGGTCTGTCCACCAAGTCGACGATCGACAAGTCGGCTACGACGAAGTCCGTACAGGACGACGCGAACCGGGATGAAACTCCCAAATAATTTGCGCTGACCCTCTACTTCCCGAGTAGTCGGCCATGCCGCGATCAGCTCTCTCAGAAATTGCTTCCGAATTGCGCGTGAGAACGATACCGAGAAGCCCCCGCCCCTGGATAGTTAATGGCCACATAGGAGAAAGTCGGCCATCCCCGCTTTGGGCTGGCAAAAAGCACGTGTTGATGCGGCTGCGCATGTTAGGCCTGCGCAGCATTTCGTTCCCGGCCGACGCTCCATTTCTTTTTTCAGGTAGCTGCCAGTAGCGCGAGGATCGCATACGCGCGCCGAAGGTCAGCTCTTGGTGGCGGAGTTTGTTAGCAGCGGTAGCCGCGGACCGAGTTTTGTCGGAGTCGGGATCTGAGCTCTGTAGAATAGGGTTAGGGTCGTGGCTGGAAGTTGCAGCAGCGAAGCTGATTGTGGCAACGGTCGGAGTGGCCACTGTAACTGCTTGTTTGGACGAGGCCGTTCGGTTGAAACTTGGGTAGTGCGCCATTCGGTCTTCGACAACCGAGAGTCCTGAGCTCGTTGGAGGAAGGAAACCTGCATGTTGATTCAGGTCGGCTATGAATTAGTCTTTAACTGTCCACAAACGACGCCGATGATCCTCATGGTCAACGTCCATTACTCCCGTGCCTCGGATATCGTTGTTCCCGATTGCCTGACCACCGATCCGGAAACGCCAATCACGGCGTATCGGGACGGCTTCGGAAACTGGTGCAGCCGGATTGTGGCGCCCATCGGGAGGATTCGCCTGAAAAGCACCGGAGTGGTTCGAGACTCGGGAGAAACCGACGTGGTGACGACCTCCGCTCAACAGCACTCTTTACAAGATTTGCCGGAAGATACGCTGGTCTTTCTGTTGGGCAGTCGTTATTGCGAGACCGACCTACTGTCATGGGAGGCGTGGTCGCGATTCGGTCAGACCACGCCGGGATGGTCGCGCGTTCAGGCGATCTGCGATTTTGTCCACAACCATATCGCGTTCGACTATCAGCAAGCGCGCCCCACGAGGACAGCTTGGGAGGCGTTCAACGAGGGTGTGGGCGTCTGTCGCGACTTCGCGCACCTGGCTATTGCTCTCTGCCGCTGCATGAATATTCCGGCGCGTTACTGCACCGGCTACTTGGGCGACATGGGGACGCCGCCGCCTTACCCCCTGATGGATTTTGCAGCCTGGATTGAAGTCTATCTCGGTGGTGCCTGGCACACGTTCGATCCACGGAACAACGTGCCCAGGATTGGACGAGTGCTCATCGCTCGAGGCCGTGACGCGGCCGATGTCGCCATCGCGACAACGTTCGGCCAAAACACTCTGGAGAGCTTTAAAGTCTGGACGGATGAAATTGCGGAAAGTGTGTCTCAGCTCCGCTAGTCTGAATTCGACTACCGAGGTGCGTCTCCTCACCGTACGGCATATCACGGCATCTCGTAATACCGGATCTTAATTGTCCGACGCAGCTTCACATGCATGAACAGGATAAGGAACTCAGGCTGGATATTGGCTCTGTCAACTTGCTAGGAATCGATCGGCTCCATGTCAACGCCGACGTGGAGCTTATGAGCTCCACCGCCTAGGATTAAGCCGCGCAGAGGACTTACATCACCGTAGTCCCGACCCCAGGCGAGCGTCACGTGGCCGTTCGTGGGGACAAGGTTGTTCGTGGGGTCCACGTCAAGCCACCCGATTCCCGGACAATAGGCAGACACCCAGGCGTGGGATGCATCGGCACCCACCAGCCTCGGCTGCCCGGGAGGTGGATAGGTTCGAAGGTATCCGCTTACATAACGTGCCGCGAGATTCAGGGAGCGGAGGCAGGCGATTTGCAAGTGTGCGAAATCCTGGCACACGCCGCGCCGTTTCCGGAAGACCTCTTCGATTGGCGTCCGAACGCTGGTCGCTTTCGAATCGAAGCAAAAATCCTTGTGGATGCGTGCGGTCAGGTCCAGAAGCGCCTCCGGCATTGGCCGCCTGGGCGTAAACGACTGGAGCGCATAGGAGGCAAACTCCGGCCGTACCCGGATGCGCGGCGACTCAAATTCAAACTGGTAGGCTTCGAGCCCCGCTGGGCTGTGATCGTTGGGAACCGATCGGGCTGCCTCTTCCCAAGGCAGCGCCAGTTGCGGCCAAGGCGTCGCCTTCCCCTCCATGATCACTTCACTCCGCGCCTCTATCACCAATTCCCTGTGCGGCTCCTGAATGGTGAAAAAGCAGAGACGGTTCCCAAAAAAGTCCACACGCTCGGTGCGCGTCGCCGGGCGCGGCTGGATGTGCAGCTCGCTCTGCGCCAACTGGTGGTGCGGCAAAGCGCGCGGCTTCAGGCACGCCACGTGGGTTCCGACCGAGACCGGATGCTTGTATTTGTACGTGGTCCGGTGAACGATTCTATAGATCATGTCCTAAGAAGATCATTGGCCTATCGTGATCGGCAAGGTGCGAGCGTGGCTAAAGTACCTGCTCGACAAGTTATTCGACCAGGAAGGCAGCAATCCTTCCAGCCCCTGGAGGAAACTCGCGAGCCGAGCGAGCCCATCGGAACCATGCTCCGCCGCGGCACCCGGCAATGGGTACTTTAACTTGCGCAAATCGAAACTGCGCAACAATGCCAGCGCGGCCCGCATCGCCTCTAAGTCAACCGGGACATGCCGAGGAAGTTTTTGATAGAGATCTGCGAGGTGGCTCAGCTGAAAGTCCAAAGAGCGGGGATTCGTCTCATCCGCCAAGAGCACATCCAGCACCGCTAAGGGCTGCAGGGTTGTGTAGTACCGAGTCCGGTAGGTCATAGAGCTATCCGCAACCTCGAGCAAGCATTCCAAAAGCGACCAATCCTGCTCAGTCAGCGGCGTAGTGATCTCGCGCAGTTGCCTGGTCAGATAGATCGCGCGCTCCAGACGCCGGCCTGTGGTCATGAACAACCAGCCCAATCCGCGGTTGATGTTTTCCCGCTCCATTCCGGAAAATGCAGAAAGTAGTTCCAAACAATCGGTCAGCATCGCCGGATACTCGAGAAACGGCGTGCCATGCCCGATCTGAATTGAGTCCCGCAGCTGGCCGATGAGAAACATCATATCGCCCGACAAGCGCTCGCGAATATTGCCTCCAGTCCGAGATACTTCCGCCAGAGTGCAAGCCAGGCTGTCGGGCCGCTTGGCATCCGTCAACAGTGAGGTCATTTCCTGTTCAAGATCAACCGAGGTCGGCCGCCTGTGTTTAGGCTTTGGCAACTTGCTGTGCCGCGACTCCAGGCACCGGTGCAGGCGGATGAGGCAGACAAGCTCTGCTTCCTCGGCGCGCCGTACGCGAGGGATCATGGCGCGTGAGATCCGAGCAATGTTTTCGGCGCGCTCGACGTAGCGGCCCAGCCAGAAGGCATTGTCAGCGACACGGCTTGGCACAACCCGCGAGACACGGTGCAACTCCACGGGCTCATTCCGCGGGCGCAGCATACTGAACGTATCGACGGGGCTGTCCCACAGGACCCATGCGTCCTTGCTGTGGCCGCCCCGCTGCATGGAGACGACCGACCCTTCCGCTTCGGCAACACGAACCAGCCCTCCCGGAATCGCAATCCACCGGCTGCCGGTATTGAGCACGTAAGTGCGCAGCACTACGCTGCGCGAGTTGAGACATCCGTTATCCCACACCGGCGCCGTGGACAAAGCGACCTGTTCCTGCGCGACATACTCGTGCGGGCGAGATCGCAATTGCTCGGCAAACTTGCCCTTCTCGGCTGGCGGGATTTCGGCCCCGAACACCGGTTCCATATTGCGTGAGGGAAACGCCGGTTTCACCACCACCGAGTCGAGATGGTCGAGCACCCAATCGAGCGCGTACTTCTGCCCGCACCACCAGGTCGCGACGGACGGAAGTTTGAGCTTCTCGCCCAGCAATTGGGTGCAGAGGCCGGGTAGAAAGGGCATGATCGCGGCCGTCTCAATCAGACCGCTTCCCAGTGCGTTTGCCACCTTCACATTTCCAGCGACGATAGCGTCGACGAGGCCGGGCACGCCCAGCAGCGAATCGCCCCGCAATTCGAGAGGATCGCAAAAGCTATCGTCCACACGACGCAAAATCACATCCACCTTCTCCAGTCCGTCGACGGTCTTGAGATACACGCGGCGTTTGCGCACTGTTAGGTCCGCTCCCTGAACTAGGGTGAATCCCAGATAGCGCGCGATATAGGAGTGTTCAAAGTAAGTCTCGTTGAGCGGTCCGGGAGTAAGCAATACGATTCGCGGATTGTCGCGCTGGGCCAGGTTGGTAAGCGCTTCGCGTTGCGCACGGAAAAATGGGGCGAGGCGCAATACGTTCGAGGTACGGAAGAGATCGGGTAGAACATCGGAGACGATGGTGCGGTTCTCCAGCGCATAGCCGCTGCCCGAAGGCGCTTGCGTGCGATCGGCGAGCACCCACCACTGGCCGTCGGGCGAACGGGCAAGATCGACGGCCAGCATGTGCAGATAGCTGTGCGCGGGAACACGCACACCCACGAGCGGCCGGAGAAATGCGGGGTTGGCGTAGAGAAGTGCGGCAGGAAAGTGGCCCTGCGCCACCAAGACCTGCGCCCCGTAGAGATCCTCGAGGAGCAGATTGAGCAACTGGGCTCGCTGAATGATGCCCGCTTCGATGTATCGCCACTCGTCCGCCGGAATCAGTAGCGGAACGATATCGATCCGCCAAGCCCGACTTGCCCCGAGCGGATCGCCGTAAATGTTGTACGTGATCCCGTTCTCGCGAATGCGGCGCTCGGCACGGGCCCAGCGTCGTCCCAGTTCCTCGGGGCCGATCGCCTGCAACGACTCCATCAGGTGTGCCCAGTGCGGCCGAGGAGTTACACCATCGGCCGATAACTCGTCATAGGCATCTCCGTAGCGGAGCGGAGTTTGAGTTAGATCCACAGTCATGGGACAAGCCCCGACTTCTCGATGTGGGTCTGTTTTCCGGGCGGAGGCAACCTCAGGTCCAGAGTCATGGGAAAGATCGGGTTGGTCTCTTCCTCCGGCGCCGCTATCAGCCCGGGCGTAGGGTCGGATTTTTGGAAGCGCTGCCGACGGCGGTCTGCGGCCTCCGTTGCGTTCCCCGGGAGGGCTGTGTAGGCGCGACCGTCGGGTGATCCCACATGGTAGGCGCATCGGCCAATCGAGCGCTCTTTCCAGCGGTCAATAATGTCGAAGATCAGGGGCGCATGCACGGGAATTGTTGGATGTAACACTGCCGAGAGCTGACGGGCGCGATAGCGTACGCCGGCTACAGCCGCTCCGGGTTCGCCCGTATAATAGAGTGGCAGGCTGCGCCCATTGCATGCAACCATGTAGCGGGATTCCGTGGTGAACCCGGACACCTTCACCTGAATCCGCTCGAACGATGAGTCCACGGCGCGAGCCGCTCGGCCGGAAGTAGTCTCTTCCGCGAGCACGTTCCAAGGCTCGAGGGCCTGACGCAGCTCGAGTTCGACTCCCTCTACAGCGATCGACCCGATCTTCGGAAAGCGAAACTCCAAGTGCGCCGCAAACCATTTCTCCTCGAAATTGTAGTCCGACCGGCGCAACTGGGTGAGCACATCGGAAAAGTCGCGCCTGACAAAATGCGGCAGCATAAAACGGTCATGGAGCGCTGTGCCCCAACGGACCAGGCCGCCGTCGAATGGCCGTTTCCAAAACATGCATATCAAGGCGCGGATGAGCAGCATCTCTATAAGACCCATTCTGACATGAGGAGCCATTTCAAAGGCGCGCAATTCGAGCAAGCCAAGGCGCAACCCGAGACCCTCGGGCGGATAAAGCTTGTCGACACAAAACTCGGCGCGATGTGCGTTTCCAGTGACATCGACGAGCAGGTTGCGGAACAATCCATCCACAAGGTTGGGCGGGCAGTCGCTCGCAGGCAAATTGCTAAAGGCGACCTCCAGCTCATACAAGGCATCCATGCGCGCCTCGTCTACGCGCGGAGACTGGCTCGTCGGGCCGACATACATGCCGGAAAACAGATACGAGAGCGACGGATGGTTCTGCCAGAATGCCAGCATGCTGCGCAGCAGATCCGGACGGCGCAGGAAAGGGCTGTCCCGCACGGTCGCTCCGCCGATCACGATATGGCTACCGCCGCCGGTAGCGAGATGGCCGCCGTTATACCCGAATTTTTCAGCGGTCAACCGATTACGGCGCGCTTCCTCGAAGAGCAGTGTGTTGATCTGTTCGAGTTCGTCCCAATTGCTCGCGGGCGGCAGGTTTACTTCCAGAACGCCAGGATCGGGAGTGATGCTGAATGATCGCAACCGCGGATCGGGAGGAGGAGGGTAGCCCTCCAGCCACACCGGCATGTGCAGATGCTGGCACGTATCCTCGACGGCGGAGACCAAGTCGAGATAGTCCGCGAGCTTGGACGCATACGGCAAGAACACGTGCAGGCGGCCTTCTCGAGCCTGCACGCACAGCGACGGACGGATCAGCTCCGGCGCAGTTTCAGCTGTGCTCGAGAGAGCGGGCAGCGGATCGGCCAAAGGATCTTTCTGGAAGAGATCCATCCGCCGGTTCGGGCGTGATGAGAGCTTGATCCGATCTGCGAACGGCGCAGCCTCGTACTCGTATTCGAGCTCATCAGGCACCACCCATGGCATCGACGCGGTCGGTATGCGGTAGCCGAGGGGGGAATCGCCTGGCGACAGCAACAGACGTTCCGGGCGAGGGAACCACAACTGGCTCGACCAGCACAACCGGCCCGCCGGTTGACGGCGGCGAATAGGCAAAATGTACCCGGCCGGCTCCGTCGACTCAGCTTCGCCGTTGTAGGCCGGCAGCATGTTTTCGAAGCTCACCTGAAGGCGACGCGTGAGCGCTTCCATGAACTTGAAAGCATCGGCTGCGCCGAAGCTGTAGTCCTGATCTTCGCGAGCGATGAGATCGATATTCTCCCAAACAGGGACGCGGTCGACGCGCCAAGAGCAGTTCAGCGCCCAACGCGGCAGCGGCTCGCCTGGATACCATTTGCCTTGTCCGTAGTGAAGCAGTGCGCCGGGCGCCACTTTCTCGCGGAGGCATTGGATGAGAGCCAAGCTGCGGGTTCGCTTCATTGATCCCAGAGCATCGATGTTCCATTGCGGGCTCTCGGGCTCGTCGATGCCGACGAACGTCGGCTCGCCGCCCATGGTCAAGCGCACATCCTGTGCTTCCAGGTCCGCGTCGACGCGATGAGCCACCTGTTCGACCTGGAGCCAAGCCTCTTCGGTGAAGGGCTTGGACGGCCGTGGTGCGTCATTCAATCGGCGAACAGACATGGAGTAGGCGAAGTCCACGTTGGCCCGCTCGACCGTGCCCTCGATGGGCGCGGCCTTGGAAGCATTCGGGGCGCAGACGAGCGGGATGTGACCCTCGCCGGCGAACAGGCCCGAGGTCGGATCCATCCCAATCCAGCCCGCACCGGGCAAAAACGCTTCTGCCCAGGCATGGAAATCCGCCGAGTCGGTCTGCGGACCGCTCGGACCTTCCGTCGCGCTCTCGTCCGCCGCCAACTGAATCAGATACCCGGAGACGAAACGTGCCGCGATTCCCAAATGTCGGAGAATCTGCACGAGCAGCCATGCAGAGTCACGGCAGGACCCCGTGCACTTTTCAAGGGTCTGCTCACATGTCTGAACGCCCGGATCGAGCCGCGTCACATATTCAATTTCGTTTTGCACCCTCCGATTCAAGTCAACCAAAAAGCTGATTGTTCCTCGCGTCTCGCGGGAAAGTTTCCCAAGAAAAGCCTGGAGTAGAGGGCCGGCCGGATCGAGCCCACGATAGGGTTCGAGATCCTTAGCCGACTCCGGAGCGTACTCGAAAGGGTAGTCTTCGACTCCAGGTTCCAGAAAGAAAGCGAACGGATTGAAGGGGGATAGTTCCGCGACGAGGTCCACCTCAACCACAAACTCGTTGGTCTTGTCCGGAAAAAGAAGGCGCGCCAGATGATTGTTGTGGGGGTCGAGCTGCCAGTGGAGAAGGTGCCCGGCGGGAGTGACGCTAAGCGAGTAGCTGAGGATCGGCGTTCGACAGTGCGGGGCGGGACGCAACCGTATAACCTGGGGACCGACTGAGACCGCCTTCTCGTAACGGTACCGTGTCCAGTGATTGAGAGCAACCTGTATGCTCATCCACCCTCATGCGGCCCACGCCTGGAGTTTCTGGTTCGTTCTCACTTCACTACTGCTGTTGCTGAGCATCGACCAAGTGCAATTGCTGGGTCTCGTCAAGAAATTGGGACCACTCTTCGTCCGCCGCAAAATCCTCGTCGGGAGGGAGCAGGGTTTGGGACGGCGTGACCCGAACTCGAACTTGGAGTTGCGTGTCGGTTTTTCCCTTCATCACGCCCATTGTGGGCGGAACGTTGGCATAATCGCGACCGATTGCGGTGCGAATGTGCCCCTCACCTACGAGCCGATCAATCGTCGGATCGAAACCTACCCAGCCAACGCCGGGGAGAAGGGCTTCCACCCAGGCATGCGTAGCGCCGTCCGTCGCGGGATGCGCATTTTCGCTGCTGCGGTAAAGGTATCCACTGACATAGCGACACGGAATTTTGGCATTTCGAACGAGTGCGATCATGACATGAGCAAAATCCTGACATACACCCTGTCTCAACCGAAGGGCATGCTCAATCGGCGAACGTACCGCGGTGCTCTTCTTGACGTAGTTAAAACTGCGATGCACACCGGCGGCAGTATCCTGCAGAAATGCCAAAGGGCTTCGTCCATCCCTTTCCGTCGCGCCGATCTCCTTTGCCAACTCTTCAAGCTCCGGTGATGGGCGCGCAAAATGACTGGGGATCAGCATGTCCCAGTAATCTTTTTTCTCTACGAGCTGTTCCAGATCACTCCACCCTTCGTAGTCCATGAGCTCGGGAACCGAGGGCTGAGCGTCAATATTTACCAGAGCGTCCGAGATGATGGTGAGCTGGCCATGGCGGGAAGGCAAGTCGAAGTGGTGCACCAGATTGCCATAGGAATCGGTATAGCCAAAAATGCGGGCTCGCGGATTGACCGATAGCTGAAAAACAAAACAGCGCTGGTTACCTTCGCTTCTGGGGTGCATGCGAACTTCCATCATGCTCTGCCAGACGGCTTGGCTGTAGCGATAGCACGTGAAATGGCGAATGGCGTAGAGCATTAGCTTTGGAAAGCACCCTCGATCGGATATTCGATATAGAGTTCGTGAACAGCCGCATGCAGTTCGCGACATTGCTCGACAATTGCCGCAAGATATTGGTTCAATCCGGCAATGATTTCGTCAACCTGTACGTAGGCGACCATCGATCGCAAACGCCCGATCAATCTTTCGACCTTTTCGGTCCTGCGGCTCAAAGAAAGATTGCTGATTGCAGTCAAAGCCTCGTGCATTCGGTCCAACGAATAACGGACCGAATAAGGGAACTCGGGCTTCAGCAGGAGGAAATGCGCTATCCGTTCCGGTTTGAGTTCGGCGGTGCATGCCTTGCAATAAGCTTCAAACGCAGCGCAACTGCTCAACAGGCCCACCCAATCCAAATCATCAGCATGTTTGTCGATGACAAAATAAGCGTCAAGCAGGACGCAGAGATTGCTGGCCCTCTCTATATACTTGCCGAGCTGGATGAAATGCCAGGCCTCGTCGTGATTTATAGTGGCGGCGGTAATTCCATTAAACCGGTAGGAGCCTTCGCGAACTAAGCTCACCACTCGCATTGCACCTGCATCATCATTGGGTTGCAGCTCAGAGCCAGTCACGTCGTGGAAAAGACGATTCAGATGCTCCCACATATCCGAGCTGATCTCCTCGCGAACTTGCCGGGCATTTTCGCGGGCTCCGCTGATGCATTTCACAATCGAAAAAGCCCCTTCCGGATCCGCTACCAACAAAAACAGAGCACGCTGCGGGTCGACGTTGCCAGCAGTCGCACCGGGGGCTAGCGAGGAAACGGCGCGAAACCAACGCTCTTCCGTGGAAAACTTTGCGGGATTCAGAATCAGGCTGTAAGTCGCCTTCAGCACACGCGAGGCATTGTCCGCCCTCTCGAAGTAGCGGCTCATCCAGTAGAGACTGTCGGCCACGCGGGAAAGCATGACGTTTTGTCACCCAATTCTTCAAAATCTTAATTCTGCAAGACCCACGTGTCTTTCGAGCCCCCACCTTGAGACGAATTGACCACCAGTGAGCCCTTTCGCAGCGCCACTCGCGTAAGGCCACCGGGAGTAATGGTAATTTTTTCGCCGTAGAGCACATAAGGTCGGAGATCAACGTGACGGGGTTCGATGGCTCCGTCCACAAAGCATGGCGCGGTCGAAAGATTGATTGTCGGTTGCGCGATGTAGTTTCTCGGCTGCGCGTTAATCTTTTCTCGAAATTCCGAGCGCTCTTGTTCCGTGCTGTGCGGACCGATCAACATGCCGTAACCACCCGACTCGCCCACAGCTTTTACCACGTATTCATCCAACCTCTGGCAGACGTGTTCACGTTGTGCCGGATCGGACATCAACAGGGTTTCGACGCTTTCCAGAATCGGGTCTTGGTCGAGATAGTAGCGAATGATTTTGGGCACATAGGCATAGATAGCCTTGTCGTCGGCGACGCCCGTGCCCAGCGCATTTGCGAAGGCTATGTTTCCGGCGCGATAGGCATTGAAGAGACCCACAGCACCTAGCGCGGAACCGCTTTCGAATACCAGGGGGTCGAGATAATCGTCGTCGATTCGGCGATAGATCACATCGACGCGTTGTAGGCCGAAGGTGGTTCGCATATAAACGATATTCTCGTGGACCACTAGATCTCGCCCCTCGACGAGTTCAATGCCCATCCGCCGTGCCAGGTAAGTATGTTCGAAGTAAGCAGAGTTGTAGGAGCCCGGAGTCAGTAAAACGACGGTTGGCTCGGAGCGGCCTTCGGGGGCCAGGAATCGCAGAGTCGAGAGAAGCGCCTGGCTGTACTGCTCAATCGGCCTCACTCGGCATTTCTGAAACAACCCGGGAAATATTTGCTTCATCACTCTGCGGCTAGTGAGCATGTAAGAAACCCCACTGGGGACGCGGAGATTGTCCTCCAGAACCACAAAGTTTCCCTCCGGGTTTCGTATCAAATCCGTACCGACCACCGTGATGTAGACGTCGCGAGGTACTTTGATACCGCGCATTTCCCGGCGGTAATGTTTGCAGGTGTAGACAATGTTAGCGGGCACGACGCCGTCTTCAATGATTTTTCCCTCATGATAGACATCTTTGAGGAAGAGATTCAGCGCCGTGATCCGCTGAGTCAGTCCGCGCTCGATCCTTTCCCATTCCGCCGCTGTGATAATCCTGGGCAGCAAATCGTGAGGAAAAATCCGCTCCGTGCCTTTGTCACTTCCGTAGACGGTAAAGGTGATCCCCTGGTTGAAGAACGATTGGTCAGCCTCGTGTTTGCTCCGTCGCAGCTCGCCCGGACCCAGGCTCAAAAGCAAGTTGTAAAGTTGACGATATTGTTTTCGCGGATGCTCCACGGCGCGGAACATCTCGTCGTAAGCGCCATTGAGTTCGTACCGGCGGAGGGTTTCTGCACCACCGCGATCGGACGCATCCGTGTCTGTAATCATGATGGCCGCACTGATTTCCCCTCCCAGGATAGCGCATTAGACGGAGAATTGATGATCGGGAAAAGCGATTCGCATCATTGAAGAAACCGCGTGGAGCGCTCTAGTGAGCCTATACCTGGATCGCGGGACTTCTCTGACTCTCTCCGCCGGGTTGCGCTTTTTGAGAAAGGAGACACTTACGATGAGCGCGAAAAACGTGAAAACGCTCCGTGCGGCGCACGAGAGCTGGAATAAGCGCGACTTCGCCGGCCTCGTCCGCGACGCCGCCGAAGGCCTTGCGTATACCGATCACGGCCGGAATATCACGCTAAACAGCCGGGAGAAGTTCAGGGAGTGGACTGAAGGATGGGCCAAAGGCTTCTCGGATGGCCGCATCACCGATCCCCATTACATTGACGCGGGAGACATTGTTGTCGCCCAGTTCACATGCGAAGGAACCAACGACGGGCCATTTGCTTCACTGAAGCCGACCGGGCGCAAGACGTCTCTGCCCTTCTGCGAAATCTGCCACTTCGACAAACAGGGGCGGATGGTGTCGGGCGGTTGCTACTACGACCAATACACGCTCTTAACTCAACTCGGGCACATCCAACCGCTCGCCGCGGCAGCGTAGCGCGGTCGGCAACTCCTCATTCACCCGAAAGGCGCGCTCCCGCGCGCGCCTTCCTTCTCAGTAAACCTATATTCTGAAACCTGAGCAATGTTGAGCAGTCACCAAGTAGGCCACCGTTGTAATCTGTCGCCAGATGTGAAGGAACTTTGTTGCTCTGGTGGCGCAGCCGTATATTCGTATACCGGAAAAGCTTAGCTCATCCACTCGCTGCGCCACATCTACTTTTTGAACGGTGTTCACACAGCAAGTCAAGGAACTCGGTCGCGGTTGCCGACGCGACCTGCCGCTTGAACCGTGGGCGGCAGCCGAGCAGGAGCAGCTTATGAGCGCGATTATCATTTCTTTCGGTCTCCTGATTGCACTATTCACGATCCTGCTGCTCTACAGGACGCGCAGGCTGAATCCACAGATCGCCCGATACGGATCACAAAGGATGTGCCCAGCTTGCGGCTTGATCACATCTCGGCTCAGGGCATGTTGCTTGGAGTGTGGCAAGTCTCTCTTATAGAAATGAAGCGTGACCCCGATTCTCGAAGTCAGCGAAGCCTTGATCGTCAGAAGTCAGAAGCATGAAAGATGACGGGGATGTCAGATGCTAGTTGCAGAGAAAACAGTCGTCGCTTTGTCGTGGGTTTCCGTGAGAGACAGACTTCCATTTAATGGTCACGAGTGTGTTCTTATCTGCCGTAACCCGAATTCCAATGAGCTTAAAAGAGCGATTGGGTGTCGGCTTCATGGGAAATGGGAAATTGAGGATTGTGCACTGGTGAATTGCGATGTCTGTGCGTGGCTAAAACTCCCTTCAACTCCTTCCGATATCTAACGGCTTGTGTTGTGGAGCGAGATGCTTCCAAATGACCACTGAAGCATTTCCCCGGGAAGGGCTGTGGCTTACAATTTGTGCAGGTTCCTCGCCATCTGCGAAAGTTCAGCCCGTTTTTCTTTGTGCTGGTTCGAAAACTTGGCCATCGGGCAATCGAGCCCAGTCCGCCCAGATCAATTATCACCAGCGATCAGCAGCCACAAAAGATTGATTCCCGCCGTCGGCATGACGCTGTTAAGTTCCCATGCGTATACGATCGTGGTACACGCTGCTTCTTAGCTGCTCCTCAGATTTTCGCTTCCTGATCTTCTCAAAGTAGCATTCCGCGTGGACGGCCTTTCCGTCTTCCTTCACATTGAAATCTTCAGGTGAGATGGGTTTGCCACAGATGGCGCACTTGGTTTTTGGCGATTTATCTTCAGACACGGGGTTGGCCTCGCTGATGAACGGCGCGAATCTGGACGCTCCTGGAGGAAGAGGAGGGAGGGCAGCTACAAAAAGGCATACTCTCATTCCAATAATGGGGCTGAGCAATATTGCGCACAAGCCCACCCGCAAAACTGTTCACTTTTGACCAGTCTTCCGCTTGGCCGTGACCTATCTTGTCTGTCAACCAGCCTTGGCCAGCCTTGGAGGAGTCATGGAAGACTTCGCCGAGTTGATGCAAAGGCTACTTGAAATCCAAAGTGGCGAAACACAAAGAAGCTCAAAGCTGATCGCGGAAGATGAGCGATTGATGAGTTGTCTGCAGAAGAAACATCTGGCAGGAAAGCCCACACAAACCATAAAGCTGAACGAAGAATAGCCTAGAGCGGGGCTTTTCTTAAAGCGTTCCTTGCTGTCGTTGTGCGCCCACTGAGTTCATTGAAAGAGAAAGGCCGTTGGCCCATGCCTGGGCTAGACGCGCTGACGCGATCCGCTTGATGTAACAGTCCCCGTGCATAGCCAGACCGAAGTCCAGAATCTTGGCGCACCCGCGTCGCCGAAACTGGTTCAGCCAAGCGAAGGTCCGTTCAACCACCCATCGCCATCGCCCCAGTCCGCTGCCATGTTCAAGCGTCAAAGTATCTGGTACGCAAGCTGGCGCTGAGCCTGCTGGCCTCATCGGGAGCTTCCGCGGAGACTGCTTTGGAGAACTCTCACATTGCGATCCGCAAGGACCGAGAAGCCGTGCTCCGCTTGATGAATTCAACGGGCCGTTTGGTCGTCGACCGCTTATTGGGTTCGACCGCGGCCATGACACTGTGCTCCAGCGTCTCTAATTCCTCCGCTCTTATCTTGGATTTGAGTTCCTCGGTCAGAGCGCGCGTACGTTGACCAAGCTCGCTTAAGAGCGTCTAACAAAACCTCCACCACTTCAGCTTGAGTGCCCTCAGTGCAGCTTCGCGTACTCCGCTTTGGCTTGCTTCAGGATGGGGATGTCGGGGTCAGCGTCTTTCCAGAGGTTCAGGAAGTCTTCGTACGCAGATTTGGCCTTGGTCTTATCGCCTGCCATCGCATAGGCACGACCGATTTGCAGGTGAGCCAGTGATCCCGTCACAAAGTTCACCACGATTCCTCTATGATCCATCACTTTCTGGAACTCAGTCGTTGCGTCATTGCCATTGTGCGCCAGCAGGTAGGCTTGTCCGCGCACGTACGCTGGGTACAGATAACTGATGAACGTTGCGGCCCCACCCAGTTCGTAGGGAGCGGCAGCTTCCAGATCCACAAGTGCCTGGGATGAGTTGCCCTTGCTGATTTCGATGGAGGCGTTGATGGTCGGCAGCCAGTAGAGCTTCAGGAAGGTGTTGGTCGGGTAGCTCTTCTCCAGTTCCTCGGCGAGGGCTTTGGCTCGCGGAACATCGCCGATGCGAGCCAGCGTCAGCGCTGCTACCACTTTGGCATCCCGCCCCGGAGATAGCGCCAAAGCCGCCGTGACTCCTTGTCTCGCAAATGCAGTGTTGCCCGACTCTGCTTCGCGCAGCGCAGCATTTAACTGCCAGAAAGCCGATATTTCTTTGGAATCAGCGCGGACGGCGGAATCCACAGCTCGGCGTGAGAAGTCCCGCGCCCTTTTCAACCGCCCGTAGTAAGCCTCGGTATCAGATTGCTTCGAGAGCAACTGGTCTTCGTCTCCCGGTTTGCCCGCACTCCAAGCTACCTGCTCCTGCATCTGGGGGGCATCTGCCCGCAGAAAAGCAAGATAGTAGATGTTCTCGCGTAACCATCCGCTATCTAGCCTACGTGCGAGGGCCTGATCAAAGGTAACTCTGGCGTCGTCCAGCCGGTTCAGGCAAAGATAGGCTGCCCCTAGATTCGCATAGCTGATGACATGGTCAGACGCAAGCCGCGTGCCTTCCTGAAATTCTGTAAGAGCTCTGTCATATTGCCCCACATTGAAATAGTTCGCGCCCAAGTTGTGGTGAGGAACGGGATCACGAGGGTAGTTTGTTATCCACAGTTCGTAGGTCTGGGCCTCTTTGTCCACCTCTCCCGCCGCACGAAAATAGGCGGCAGAGATACGCAGTTTCTCCCGTTCAGTGACTAGGTCGCGCAATTGGTATGCTTGGGTGGCATATTCTAGTGCGAGCGACGGTTGACTGAGATTGCTGTAGATTACCGCCAAACCGGCATACGCCATGGGAAAGTTGGGGTCGAGTTCGATGGCCCGCTTGAAGAATGGAATGCTGGGTGCGTCTCCTTTTCTACTTTTTACAGTCATAGCCATGCTGTAGGTTTTTAGGGCTTCGAGGGAGGATGTCGTAGCTTCAATAGGAACATCAAACTTCTGCACCGAGGGCAGCGATTCCCCTAGCTTGGTGCGCAAGCCGAAAGAGGCTCGACTCAGAGCCTTGAGAACATCTTCCTTGCTGGTGGCCTCGACCTGCTCTTTGGCCAAGGTGTCGTCCGTGCCGCACGCAACGGCATTCAGGTCAAACAAGTAATGGCTGCCCAAGCTGGAGATAGTCCCACCCACTACCACCTTGCTGCCCGTACGGAGACAAAGCTCTTGTCCGACGTCCGCCGTGACATGTTCGTTTGCTGGACGTCCCATCATTTGCAAAGTCGCACTGATTTTTCGGTCCGAAAGCACATTCAGGAACGGCGACTGGCCCAGCTCCACAGCCAGCGCCTGCTTCAGTGCATCGTCGAACACTGCATCGCCCGTGCTGTTGGCAAAATCGGCGAGAACGACCGTGTCCTTCTCGGTTAGGCGCCTGGTTTGACGCGCGCGATGCAGCCCAATATAAGCGGCGCCGAGCAAGATAGCGAGTAGTCCGGCGCCGAGCAGCCACCTGCGCGGCAAGACTGGCAGCGGCCCAGCTCGGGTGACTTGTTGTTGTTGGGCCGTATCCGATACAGTGCCGGGATCTTCGCGGGCGCGCAGGTTTTGCGGATCTAACCCAGCAGCACCTAGGACGGCCTGCCCTAATTCCTCGCCGGAGAAAATCGGTGCGTCGGCTGACGGCTCAGCCCTTTCCGCTACAACTTCGACCGGGCCGATGAAGCGGTAGCCTACACGAGGCAACGTCTCGATGTAGCGTGGTGTCTCGGCGGAGTCGCAAAGCACTTGCCGGAGCTTCTTAACCGAAGTGTTGAGACCGTGCTCGAAGTCGACGAAGGTATTCGCCGGCCAAAGCTTCTCGTTGATCTCATCCCGGGTCACAACCTCGCCGGCGCGATCCAGCAACTCTTCCAAGACGAGGTAAGGCTGACCGCGAAGTTTTATTCTCGTCCCGCCCTTGAAAAGCTCCCGCGCAGCCGTGTGTACTTCGAACGGGCCGAAGCGATATTTTCTCCCAAGCTCTCCCACAAAGCCCCCCGCAGTAAGGGCCCCACATCCATTGCTCGGGATTCTACCACTGCCCACGAATTTCCGGGCCCAAATAAGAAATTGCTAGTGATCCAGTTGCCGGGTGAGTTCAGCAAGTAACTGCCGATATTTCATAGGGTTAACAACTCACTTGCAACTCATCAGCATTTCACCATCTGTGCATTGCGCTCATTTCATTTGTGGATGATTGTCGCATTTGGATTTGTGATCTGTATCACCTTGATCTGTGATCTGTGCAAACAGAATCGCAGAATAGAAGGAGAATTGTATGAAAAAAAGTAGTATCGTTTCTCTGTTTGTTCTGTGGGTATTGTCGTTGTGCCCGAGCGTCGGCTATGCGCAAGCGTCAAAGCACCCTGCGCTGACCGTCAAAGTTCCTTTCGAGTTTGTAGTCGGAAACCAAACCTTCCCGGCGGGAACGTACAAGTTCCGATCCTTGCTCAACTCCGTCCCCAACAAAGACAACATCGAAGTGCTCGAAGTCCGTAGCACGGAGGGACGGCTGTACCACGCCGTCGTAACGGATGTGGTTGGCAGCTACGAGCCCGACCAACCCAAGCTGGTGTTCACCCGCAGTGGCGGGCGCACTTTCTTGTCCGAGGTTTGGGAGCCGGGGAAACAGGCTGGCTGCCAGCTTCGCGGCCATGAAGGCTATACGCAGGCAGCGGAGAGCGAAGATGACAAACTGACTCTGACGGCGTCAAGAACCGACTTGCGCTAAAGAGCATCGGTGGCGACATAAGCTTTGGTCGCCGGCAGAGCCGTAAACGCATCCTCTCAAGGGCTGCGCCCTCGGCCCATGAGCCGGTTTGTCCTACTTTTGCGGTAGAAGCAGAGTTGCGGGATTCCCAACCGGGAAAAAGAGAGGCCTGCTTATGGCTGCGAATACGATCCCCACCACTGAATTGAAGGTCAATACGGAGAAAACCGCGAATGAAAGTTGCGTGCCCGTCACGCTGAAACAGCGGTTTGGGAAGCTGCTGCGCGAGATGTTCGAAGGACACGAAGAATACCTTGGGGTGACGCCGGATTAACGAGTTCTTCTCTGTCCCGAACTTGTCATGTGCTCTTCGACAGTCACAGTCCCGATCTCTAGCGACTTTCCGCCGATGCGATGCTTCAACGTGATGCCGTCAAGAAATTCCATCACGATAAAGACGCAGCACGAGCTTCACGTCGAAAGCGTTCCAATGACTGTGGGTCCTGGGCCATGTCTTCGGCCAGAAATTTCAGAGCGACAAAGCGACCGATCAGGCGTGCCTGTTAACCGCAAAGCCGCTCAGAGCCTACCCACAGTTGAGCCAGATCTCTGAGATTATGTTTGTATTTTCGCGTTACCAAGTATTCCTTCCCACCTTTTAAACGCAGCCTGTACTCCCCCGTCGGTAAAGGTTGGATCTCCTCCACGGCCGAAATGTTCACGATGACCGAGCGGTGGATGCGAATAAAACCGTAGGATTTGAGCTTCTCCGCCATGGACGAGAGGGACTCGTGCACCAAATAGGGATTACGTTGGTGTCGCAACGAAACGTAATTACCTTCGGCTTGCACTGCCAAGATGTCGGCTAAATCCAAGAGTAGGATGCTACCCTTTGCCTTGAACGCGATTCGTGGCGCCTGTCGTTTTGCTATAACCTCCAACTGCCGCAAGATTCGCATGAGGTTGGCAGCATCAACTCCGATTACCGGAAGCAATGATGTGTCTGCAGCTTCGCAGAACTCGTCTGCTGTCGATTCAAGAGCGTAATCTCGTCTACTCTTGGTGGAGCAAATCGTAGCTCCCCGCGGTGGGCTAGCCGAAACCTCCCCATTAGCGTGAGCAACTTGTTGCACAAACATCTCATGTGCAATGGCCTTCTGATCCTGAATCTCGCGGGCGCTCATGATGGAACCCCTTGCTCTCTCGTTTCGACTTCCTGCTACCTGAAGTGAGATTGACGAGTGCACTGCTTCTAAATGAAATGCTCCTACACAACCGGAGCAGCGGATCCGTCTGACCACCTGCCCACGAGAACGATAAACACGTAGATCGGTTGAGCGCCTTTGAATTGTGGATTCAGCATGACCGGTGATTTCGGCAGATCGGCACCCCACGCCTTGCCTTCCAGTGGAGGCGCATAAAACGTCAAGTGGCCCTCTGGACTGAGTAGCAGGATTATTCTCCCTGTCTTGATCGCAATCCTCGATTTATTCATCAAACTCAGCACCTGGATCGGCCGGCCCATAGGTTACTTCTGCCCAGTGCTTACTGCTGACGGAAAGCTAGATTGTGCGCCGAAATAACACTCAATAGATTCCAACTTTCCGTTCTTGATTCGGAGATACTCCACGTTCCGGAACGATTTACCGTTCTTTGTGTGGCAAAGATACTTCACAAAAGCATCCTCCGCGCCAGTGGTGATCCGCTCCAGGTCAAAGTGTCCAATGAAATCAATCTGTGTGTCCCAGCATTGCGCTTTGAAAGTGCTCTTGCTGATGTGGTCGTCGCCGGCCGCGCTCGTAAAGGTGAAGTTGTCGGCGAGCAGGATATTGAACGTGCCCAAATCCTTCTTTTCCCACGCCGCGTACCACTTACGGATGATCTCCTCGTTCGTTAAGTCATGCCCTTCCAATGTGCTGGCCCTTGCCAGTCCCGGTAGGGTCACCGCACCAACCAGCGCGCAGGCTCCCGTTACGAGCAGATTCCTGCGCGACATTGTGATCCTTGTCATTTGTTCGTTCTCCTTTTCATGATGTAGTTTGAAACGCTTAGCCCGATCGCGATGCTAACTGTCCAGGCATACGAAACGGTTGGTATGTATCAGTGTCAACTACCTCCGTCCGTAGGGGTCGATGCGGTCAGCCCCGCTTGTAGTTGTCCGGCGGCCGAAGAGACCTCAGCCAGCCCACGATATTTCTGATTCCCACGTTCCACACCTTCGCATCCTGAGCATTCTTTGCCAACACTTCGTAGCCTTCGACCATCGCGATCAGAAAGCTCGCAGTCTCTTCCGGAACCAAGTCGCGGCGCACTGTTCCCTGCGACTGCCCCCTCCGCAAAGCCATGGCAATGCCTTCTTGCCAGGCATGGAAGATTCTCTCCAATCGCTTGCGGAATTGTTCGTCGAGCTGAGACATTTCCTGTGCCAAATTAACCAGGGGACAACCGCCCTTTACGTCTTTTGGCCGATGTGGTATCGCCCGTACAATGCCGATCAAACTATCGATAGGGTCCCTGTCCTTGCTCCGTTGCAGAGGAAGCATCCACCTGTCACGGGTGAGTTTTGCGACGATCTCTTCGATAATGGCATATCCCAGAGCGTCCTTGCTTTCGAAATGGTAGTAGAGCGCTCCCTTGGTGACATTGGTGGCGGCCAGAATTGTATCAATCCCGGCACTCTGGAAGCCGTATCTGTAAACCTCCCGAAAGGCCGCTTGCAGCAAGTGTTCCCGCGTGCGCTCAGGATCACGGGTCCTTCGCGGGCTGCCGTTACTGACAGACATACCGACAAGTATGTATGTTAAGGGGATCGAAAGTCAATCGAACTTGGTCGGGCCTGAACCTTTGCTGCCCGGCGTCTCGAATTTCGTAACCTCCCGCCGATGTGTACCAAAAAATGGAGAAATATTCGCTCTAGCCGTTTCGGGTCCGTCTCAGGAGGTTGTTAGTCCGCCACTCTGGCTCGAAATCTGAAATGTTTGGACTGTCGTGTCACGTAATCGTTGTGAACGTGGAACACCACATGCTTCCTCAGTTGGCACTCAGCAGGAATTTGTGAAGTTGTGAGTCGATTCTGCTCTCAATTGCGCATGAACTGTCCGAGCGCCGACAGGAAGACATTCCTGTCCCTCCATTTCAGCTAGTCGCGCTCTTTGAGCGATGTGTCTTATGCCCGACCGCTTGCGCCACTGCGTAGAATGCCCGGAATGTTCCACTCGATACCTGATTGGGTTCAGTCCGTATCAAAACGGTTCGTACCTCGCATCTTTTTTGACTGAGTCTTCCGAAGAATATCAGTTGTTTTGTTCTTGTCGGCGGCCGCGGATTTGCAGCCGGTGGGGCTGGAACGATCTCAAAACTTACTCCGTCTCGACTGGAGCTTATGTTCGCGGCTATGGCAGGCCTGAGGAGGTTTGGCTATTGAGACCAAATACGGACCGAGAGAGAGGCTCACTCAATCTGAACCTGGCAGAGGGAAGAAAGAAAGACAAATGAAACTACTTTTTCGGAGAGCTCTCACATTGCGATCCGCAAGGACCGAGAAGCCGTGCTCCGCGTGTTGAATTCCACGGGCCGCTTGGAGGTCGACCGCCTGTTGTGTTCGACCACCGCCATAACACTGTGCTCCAGAGTCTCCAGTTCCTCCGCCCTTATCTTGGATTTGAGTTCCTCGGTCAGGGCGCGAGTACGTTGCCGAAGCTCACTGGAATTTTCCTCAGCCATTCTCAAAGTTCGTCACCTCCGAGAAGTCAACCTTCGTCCAAGCAATTCTTGAGTGATGCCATGCCCGCCTCTTCCTGCATTCGCCCCGCGCCCCGGACACACATCCCTCCGGTCCGCTTGCGTCTTCGCACGTTAACTCATGAGTCCATAGAGGTTACCCGGAAGGTAGGGCACTTTTGCAGTCGCCATACAATAACCCGATTCGCGTCCGGACGGAGTATGATCGGGGCCTATGGCGATACCAGTCGCTCGATCTCGCAAACGCGGAAACCCCAACTGGGGGCGTCCCATTCCGCTTGCCCCGGGGCTCCCCACTGAATTCGAACTGCGGGTCAGGCAACTGCAGCTCACGGCGGAGTTGTATATCTCGTCGCGTGAGCTACGCGCCTGGTGTGAGCAAAACAGGAATCGGCGCTATGTCCCAGAATTGCTCCTTAAGGCATGGGGCATTACCGTGGATTCATCCTTCAGCGACGCCGCGTGACCACGCAGGGGTCTTGAATGCTGGCTGTACTCGTCCCCTGGCATGCGTTTGAGCACGGGACAGTCCGCCGTATCAGGTCCACAACATCTATCCGAGGTGCGCCTGGCTCAGGCAATTCGCCGCGCACTTCTCTTAGGATGCTCACGCAGGATTCTTTCGATGTGCACCTGTAATTCATCTGCCATGTTCTTTTTGGCGTCTTCGAAGCTACTGCCACTGACCGTGACCGAAAGACTCTTACATAGCCCCTTCCAGCCATCATCTTCCGACCAGAAATCGCAGTCAATCGGTACGCTCGCGGTTACCTGTAGGTTCACTACTTGAGAGGTCATGATGAACTCACTTTGAATCTTGGTGTAATTCGGATTATCGCGCAGCCGCGATTCTCGTCCTGCAGAGTTTACTGCATCCTTATTACATTGTCTGGATGCGCGATTCGGCATTCCTGCAAACGGACAGGGCTTCCGTTCGACGTATGACAGGAGAGCGGGCGCAACATCGAAGCCATCGTCCGATTCCGTTTGTCAAAATCGGAGGCAAAATGCTGCGCTTCTCACGACCGGCTATTGAGGCGTGGTGGAACGAACTCTGTGCAAGCAAGAATGGTAAGAGCAATACGTCGGCTCTCGCCCTACCAAAAGGGAAAGTCAAGAAGAACGGCGGAGATTAAGGTCGCCGACCGCGCGTCTCCTGACGGCGCACGTCCCTGAGAATCGTTGGGCTAATGTCGAGTGGTTTGAGGACGAGGACTGAACATTGACATCCTCTTTAATAGGATGAGTGCAATAGAGATGTTTCACCAGTAATCAGCAAAGGGCGCTCGGTAGGTTGGCGCAGATTAGGGACAGTTGAGCTTTGTCAACAACTCCTGCTCAATCTCCCGCAGGCGGTCGGTGCGCAGTTCAATAGCCACTTGGTCTAACGCACTGTTCCCGCCCCTTTTCGCACAAAGGGCATTCATGTTCTGCAAATCGGTGATTTCCTGGCGAAGCCTGGCGAGGTGTTGCGAGCGGTGAGGCATCTCTTTGGATCATACGCTAAGGCTCTGCTCACAGAAGCTAAGGACTGGGTCAATGCATTATGAAAGAGCGCCCCGCTTCAGAAGGTCGAAGCCGGATGAGGCGCCGCCTCCGCTGCGCTGCGCTGTGCAGGGCTTCGCTCCGCTACGGCGGCGCTTGGGGAGTAACTGCTGCGG
>Ga0208686_1000236_pt1 | contig 31619 bp, 17 predicted proteins | sample June2015DPH_6_50_FD_184694 | JGI IMG/M metagenome (GOLD analysis project Ga0208686, IMG submission 184694) | Peatland microbial communities from SPRUCE experiment site at the Marcell Experimental Forest, Minnesota, USA - June2015DPH_6_40... | ecosystem: Environmental > Terrestrial > Soil >... | reverse complement strand
ACTGGCAGTCCATCAAGAAGCTGTTTCGACGCGCGTGGCAGGCTCCGCAAGTACGCCGCCTGTGGGACGCGCTGGCTCTTGAGTATGGCGAGTTGTAAGAACGCGGTGCTTCGCACCGGAAGAAGTGGGGTCGCGGTAGGGATACGGCTTTCGCCGTACCCCCCGCACAGATCCGTACGGGCGGATTTCCCGCATACGGCTCTTGCCTCAGGTAGTGACGCGCAGACGGCGCGAAGGATAAGGATGGCAGATATGGGCCGGAGGCAGCCAGCGGTGGAGAAGCCGGTTCATTCGCTCCCACAGAACGCGACCATGCTGGCTTCTTCTGCACAGCGTTCGATGCCAGAGGTTGCTCACGGTGAAACGAAAATGGGCCATGGCATGACCGTTACCCGGTACTCCGAAATAACGAAAATGCCCGCCCACAACGGACTTCAACCACTTGCCGACTTCAGGAACAGGGTCATGCATGCGTCGCCACAACTCGATTTTCACCTGCTGCAGCTTAGCTTGCATGCGTTTGCGAACCGTTTGCCGAAGCACCAGAAACCGTCCCTTCTTCGTCTTCCCGCAGATGTGCTTGAATCCGAGAAAATCGAAGGTCTCCGGCTTGCCCAGACCAAGGCGCTTTCGGTTCGCCGCCGCATGGCATCCGAACTCGAACAGTCGCGTCTTTTCCGGGTGCAGCTCCAGTTGGAACTTCAACATTCGTTCTTTCAGTTCCGCCCAGAACCTTTCGGCCTCATCTTTGAACTCGAATCCAACCACGATGTCGTCGGCATAGCGCACCACAATCACATCACCGTGCGCACGCTTCTTGCGCCATGCTTGAACCCAAAGATCAAAGACGTAATGAAGGTAGATGTTCGCCAGCAATGGCGATGCACTTCCGCCCTGCGGCGAGCCCGCATCTACAAACGTTCGCGTTCCCTTTTCCAGCACGCCCGCGTTCAGCCATTTCTGGATGAGCCGCACGACGCGCCGGTCCGCTATCCGATGCTGGAGGAACCGGACCAGCCATGTGTGCGACAGCCGATCGAAAAAGCTGCGCACGTCCAGATCCAGCACCCAGTTCACACGTCGCTCATGGAGTCCACAGAACAAGGCGTCCAGCGCTTTATGCTGGTTGCGTCCTGGCCGGAACCCATAAGAGAAGCCGAGGAAGTCGGTTTCGTAGATGGCGTTGAGCACTTCCACCGTCGCTCGCTGAACAAGCTTGTCTTCGAGCGCCGTGACGCCGAGCGGTCGCTGCCGCCCGTCCGCCTTCGGAATGTACACCCTACGCACCGGCTTCGCCCGGTATGCTCCGCGCTTCAGTCTATGGGAGAGGCTCTGGAGATTCTCCTCAAGTGCCTCGCCGTAGTGCCGCCACGTTTCACCGTCTACACCAGCCGCCGCATGCCTCTTCAACTGGAAGTAAGCAAACCGCAGAGTGTCGATCCGGTAGATGTGATGCAGCAGAGCAGTGAACTTTACATCCTTGTTCAATGTTGCCGTTTGTCGTACCTGCGCCAACTCACTCGGCGCGCTGATCCGGCTCTGAGTCCGGGGCGCGTTTTGCTGGCTCCGGTTCCCCTTGGCCAGACCCCTTCCCTCCATCTCCTCCGCCGCCGATGCTCTGGTTTTGTTCGGAGACTTCCCCGGTACTATGGGTCTGTCCGACTTCCCGTGTTCGTTCGTCATCGTCTTCTGTCCTTGGACTTCCCGATGCGTCCCGAAAACGCTGGCCTTCGGGAGAACCCGGGATCTCTCAACTACCGTGCAAGATGTGTCCCCACGTGCCAGGGTCACAGACCGCGCAGGACTCCCACCAAGCTCGCGATGGCGCTTGGCAGGATGTTGCCTTCCGCGTTGTGTCAGGGCGTCGGCGTCCTGAAGTTTGGGGTATTTCGCGGCTCAATAACCTGGCCCGTAGTTCCTCCTGTCTACGCTTCGTATCCGGCCTTACGACCGTGCCCGCAAGACTCGGAGCCGGCGTGGCTTGCTAGGCCTTCGCCGTACGACTCTTTCATTCGCTACATCTTGCCGGTTCGGTGCTACAGCATCGTGACCTCCGATGTGTACTGGTACTGCTATCGGTGGTTCGGTGCTTACGCACCGGGTTGACGCTTCGACACGTCACCCCCAAGTTGGGAACTGCGGAGCGCCAGCCGGCGTTTCGATGTTTACGCAGGTTAACTTTCGCTGCATCAACAAAATCGGCGATTGGCTGAATGAAGGCGGTAGCGAACGATCACATTTGCTTGCGACAAAGCGCCTCCAATGGTCGATCAGGTAAACGCGTTGAAGCGCAAGAGCTTGCTGTGAACTAACAATTGCACAGTTTAGTCGCAGCGGAACCAAGCGCAGTCTTGCAACAGGGCGGTTCGTCCAATGAGTAGTGCTCGCGTTCAAGCTAATCCCCAGTCCAGTTTGCCGTTCGGAGAAGAGGCGAAACCCGGTTTCCGCACCAAGACCGCGGCCACGCGACTGACTCCTGAAGAACTGGGAGAAATAGAAACTGCGGCCGAAAGAGCGGGACAGGCTCTCTCCGAGTGGCTGCGCGGGACCGCTCTGTGCGCTGCGCGACAGCGGCCCGCTGATCCCTTCGAACTGGTATTGGCCGAAGTCTGGGCGATGCGTTACGCACTCTTGAATCTCTTCCATGCAGCCTCTCAAGCGGCATCGGAAGGCAGACAATTGTCGCCTGATTCCGTCCTCGCAATTCGCGACCAGGCAGACGCACGAAAGCTTCAGCAGGCGCGCAAACTGCTTGATGACTTCTTCGCCCGCGAGGGCAAGGAAAGAGTTCGTATGCCATGAGTGCCATGCCTTTTCCCAGAAGCTTCTCGCTCTTGACGCCGTTGCTTTGGGTAGCCGCGATGCTCCTTTTGCTACTGGCCGTGCGGAGTGTGTTGCAGAATCGGTCCCCACGTAAATGGCGGGATAGGGAGACGGTCGAATGGGGCCGACCTCGGCCAAGTTTGATCCAGAGATGGAGTAAAAAGATGGGCAGAATCCGATTCAGACTGCCGAGATTCTCGCAGCAGCAGATGCCAGAGATCGCGCCGAAACCAGCGCCATCAGTGCCCGCGAATGCTCTCGCCGATCCGATGAAGAAGCCTATCCAGCCGATGCTCGGGCTATTTGGTTCGACCATCGGTGCGCCCGAGACCGAACCCAAAGAGGCGTTCGCCTGGGAGAAAACGAAGGGAATCGAATGAGAGACGAATTGCCAAGAACATCACTTGCCGCTTGAGGGACGCTCGGTATGCTTACGATCTCGAAACCGCTGTCAGCCAGCCAGGCGCAGACCTACCATGTGCGGGAGTTTGCCTCGCAGGAACAGAACTACTGGAGCCGCGATCAGCAGGGTCACAGTGAATGGCAGGGCAGACTTGCCGACCAGTGGGGATTGCAAGGTAGCGTTGGTTCGGAACACTTTGCACGACTGAGTGAAGGCCAGCATCCACACACCGAAGAACAGCTCGTACGGCATCAAGTTTCGAGAACCTATGAAGGGAAATTCGGCAGAGAGGTGACCAGCGCCGAGCACCGCGCCGGGTGGGACGCCACCTTCTCTGCGCCGAAGTCGGTGTCGCTTACCGCTCTAGTGGGCGGCGACGATCGGGTGCGGGAAGCCCATCGCGAGAGCGTTCGCGCAGCGCTTCAGGAACTTGAGCGGTACACGCAGGCGCGGATCGGCAATGTCCATGCCCCGGAGACGACCGGAAAATTTATCGTCGCCACTTTCGAGCACGACACCGCACGGCCCGTAGATGGCTACGCGGCGCCCCAGCTTCATACTCATGCCGTGATCTTCAATATGACCGAGCGCGAGAACGGTCTCGAAAACGGGAAGCAGATGCGAGCTTTGCAGCCACACGAAATGTTCGTGTCACAGCGCTACGCCACGGCGGTCTACCGATCCGAGTTGGCTCTGCGTTTGGAGAGGCTGGGCTACGAACTGGAGCGCGGCAAGCATGAACAGCCGGAAGTAAAAGGCTACTCGAAGGAGTATCTGGAGGCTTCCAGTCCAAGGCGTGAACAAATCAAAGACCATCTCCGAGAACAAGGAATCGACGGAGCCGTGGCGGCACAGATCGCGGCTCACCATACTCGCGACCGCAAGGAACTTCTGTCGCCGGAAGAAGTCTTACAGCGGCACCGAGAGCTTGCCGCACACTATGGGCATCAGGCGGACCGCGTGGTCGCACAGGCGCGCCAACATGGGCAATACCAGGTGCCGGAGCCGGAGGTTCAGGCGCAGCGGGCCTTGACCTGGGCGCGCGATCATGTCTTCGAGAGATCGGCAGTGCAGGACCGCCGCGCGATCCTTGAAACAGCGCTGGTGCGCGGCATGGGAGAAACGACCTATGCCCAGGTCTGGCAGGAGTTCGAGCGCCGGATCGAGGCCGGGGAGTTCCGCGAAGTCTCGCACGTTGGAGCTGGCAAACAGTACACAACCGCCCTGATGGTACGCATGGAGCGTGAGATCGTTGGCCGGATGCGGGAAGGCAATCGGCGCGACTACAGCGATCCCATGCTGGTCTCGCCGCAAGTGCGCATCGCCACGGAAGACCGCCACCCGGAGTTGAATACTTCGCAGCGCCAGGCGGTAGACGAGATCTTTCTTTCGCGGGAGAAGGTTGTGGGGTTGGATGGCATCGCAGGCGCTGGCAAGACAACAACTCTGTCCGTCATCCGCGAAGGCGCCGAGGCTGAGGGCTACAGGGTGGAAGGTTTCGCGCCCACGTCCCGCGCGGCGCAGAAGCTCGGGGAAGCGGGCATGGAGACATCGACACTACAGAAGCATCTGGTGCGTGGACAGCAGCCGGATACCGGCGAGAAACGGCTCTATGTGCTCGACGAATCCTCGCTAGCATCGACCAGACAGGTGCATGAGTTTGTGAACCGGCTCCATGCGAATGACCGTTTGTTGCTCGTCGGCGACCGGCGGCAACATGAGGCGGTTGAGGCCGGGCGGCCCTTCGCGCAACTCCAGGACGCCGGCATGAAAACGGTGAAGCTCGAAGAGATCGTGCGCCAGAAAGATCCAGAACTGAAACAAGTGGTCGAGCGGCTTGCCCAGGGCGAAGTACAGGAAGCAATACAGAATCTTGACCGGCAAGGCCGAGTACACGAGATTCAAGGCCACGACGAACGCATCGCGGCCATTGCGAAGGACTACGCAAAATCGCCGGAGAACACGCTGGTGATTTCTCCCGACAACCGCTCCCGCTCGGAGATCAACGAGCGCATCCATGCGGAATTGCAGCGGATCGGCCTCGTCAGTAACGAGGAGCACCGCATCAGGACGCTAGTACCGCGCCAAGACCTCACCGGCGCGGATCGCACGTGGGCCGAGCGCTATGAGGTGGGCGATGTGCTGCGCTATTCGCGCGCATCGAAGGAGACCGGCATCGGAAAAGGCGCGTACGCACAGGTGAAGAACATCGATGCTCCGAAAAACCGGCTGACAGTCGAGTTGCAGGACGGCACGGAGCGAACTTACGATCCACGACGACAGCAGGGGGTTTCGGTCTTCCGCGAGGAGATGCGGAGTTTTTCAGTGGGCGACCGCATACAGTTCACCGCGCCAGCCAATGACCTCAGAGTTGCGAACCGCGAGTTGGGCACCATCAGAAGCATCGACGAAGTCGGGCACCATTGCCTGAGGATGGACGATAGCCGCACCGTTGGACTCGACCCGACCAAGCATCCGCATCTCGACCACGGCTATGCCATGACCAGCCACTCCGGCCAGGGACAGACTGCCGACCGTGTCCTGATTCACGTGGACACCGAGTTGGGCGCCAAGGATCTGCTCAACAGCCGCATGGCATACGTTGCTGTCTCGCGTGGACGATATGACGCGCAGATTTACACGAACAATGCAGCGACGCTCGGGCGGGAACTCAGCCGCGACGTCTCCCATTCGCCTGCGATTCAGCACGAGGCAGTAGCCCACAAGATAGAACCACAAACCACACACACGAATCAGCTCAGTCAGGGTTTCGGTCTAGGTCTGTGATGCAGCATTGCCGAATGACATGCCCCGAATAGCCGGAGCATAACCGAGGCCCGGCCAGTGTCAAGGCCGCGCTTCGCGCGCCGCATTCGCGGTCGAAGAGCCTTGACACTGGCCTTTGCGCCTCGGCTTATTATCCAGCTATCCGGGGGATGTCATATTCTCACCTCCACGAACCGGGCTCCGCGCACGGTCGCACCGCTGTCGGTGGAGATCTGGGCCTTGAGAAAGACGAGTTGAAGCGTTCAAACGAGCGTTCTCCTACGAGCATGAGACGGCGATTCTAGGCGCCCGCAAACGACCTGAGGTCATGGATCAGCCCAGCGCTATCGCCACCACGTCGAAGGCCATGCCTGAGGCTTTCCCCAAAACGGCAACGTCTCACTGCCAACTTGCTCCTGCACGGCTGCGTACTCACTTCGGCGGCTACCGGATTGGCAGTTCGCTCACTAACGGCAGGTGGGCCGTCGTTAACCGTTCGGTTAGCGAACGGCAGACCGAGCCAAACAGTCGCGTCGTCACTGCATTCACGGTCTTCTATTTTCAATCGCTTCCGGGAATGAAGATTGCCCTTCGCCGCCCCGCCGCCCCTTGGCATGTGGGCTGCATTACTCAGAAACGAATGGAGGGTGCCATGAAAACCAAAACGAACGTGAAGGCTGGCTCGCTACGGATGATTCAATAGTGGACATGGCGTCGCCACGTCGATATGTACGAGCGCCAAACACAAGACAAACCCCAAGGCCACCCTCAAGGCGACTTTTCTTTTTTCACACTAGTTGGCTTTTTGCAGCTTCGCGTACTCGGCTTTGGCTTGCTTGAGGATGGGGATGTCAGGGTCGGCATCTTTCCAGAGGGCGATAAAATCTTTGTAGGCAGCGAGCGCTCGGACGCGGGCGGCATCGGCATCGGCATCCGCGCCCTGCGACGTTCTCGACTGCAAGGCATTGGCACGCGCCACTCCTAAATGGGCCAAAGCTCCAGTCCAGCAGTTCCAGACGATTCCGCTATGATCAAGAATTTTCTCGAACTCGACGGCAGCTTCCTTGCCCTGCCCCGCCGCTAGATACGCCTGGCCGCGAATGTAGGTGGGATAGAGGCAGGAGGCGTTGGCGACGAATTCAATCTCCGCGAATTCGATGGGCGGCAGGGCGGGCTTTAGGCTGGTGACCGCCGCTGACGGGTTCTTTCGGTTGATCGCCAGTTGCGCTCGAAGCGCAGGCAACCACAGGGATTGCATCCGGGTGTCGAGGGAGTATCGCTTGTTCAGGTCTTGCGCCAGTGCTTCGGCTCGCGCCGCATCGCCCGCCATGGCAAAAGCAAGGGCGGCTTCGGCCTCTACTCCCCGACCGGTTGGCGCCAACTTTAACCCATCCGTCGCGGCTTGTTTGGCTGCGGGCAGGTTGCCAAAGGCTGCTTCGCGCAATGCGGAATTCTCCAGCCAAATCGCCCCGTTTTCCTTGCTGTCTGCGCGAATCGCTGAATCTAGCGAATTCCTTGTCAATTCTCGCGCTTTAGCGAGGTGGCCCGCGTACGCCTCCGTGTCTGCGGCAAGCGAAAGTCCGAAGTTCTCTTCCGGCTTGCCCGCGAACTGTTGCTGCTGTTTCTCCATGGCTGAAGACTCGCCCCGAAGAAAAGCCACGGCGTATAGAATCTGAGAAAACCCGCCATATTCTAGTTTCCGTCCTTGCGCCTGCCGGATCGTCTGCTCAGCCTCATCGAACCGTTGCAAGGCAAGCAGGCTAGCGGCGAGATTGCTGTACGTGGCCCCGAATTCGTGACCGAGCTGCAGGCTCTTGCGGGTTTCTTCCGCCGCGTTGTCGTGCAGTCCCTGCGAGCTATAAATGGCGCCGAGACTGTTATGAGCTGTGTCGTCTCGTGGGTAGCCGACAATCGATTCCCGATAAACCTGTGCCGCTTTCTCCATTTCCCCGGTGACGAGTTCGTAATATTGGGCGGCAATCTTGAGTTTTTCCCGCTCGCTGGCATACCCCCGCAGATGGAAAGCATTGGCGAGATATTCGCTGGCGCGTCCCGTCTCACCCATACTGTAGTAAGCGTCCCCCACCGCCAGGTAACCCAAGGCAAAATTCGGGTCGAGTTCGATGGCACGTTGATAATAAGGCACAGCAGCGGCTTCGCCCTTCTCGGCAAGAGCCCTTCTGCCAAGGCTGTATGCCTGGAGCGCTTCGAGCGAGGATGTGGTGGCTTGTTCCAGCGGAAAGTCGAGCACCTTCACGGAAGCCAGCGACTCGCCTAGCTCGCCACGCAGCTTCGAGGCCGCCTCGCCCAGCGCGTCCAACACCTTCTCCTTGGACACCGCCGTCACCTGCTGCTCGGCCAGCGGATCTCCACTCTGGCAATTCACCGCCTTCAACCCCAGCACGAATTGGCTGCCAAGACTGGCGATCGACCCGGCAATGTAGGCCTTGCTGGCTGCCCGCTGGCAAAGTTCGCGTGCCACGTCGGGCGTGAGCTTTGTGTCGGGCGGGCGCGTCATAAGCTGCAACGTCCTGGCCACGCTGCTGTCGGAGAGCACATTCAGAAACGGCGACTGGTTCAAAGAAACGTTGAGCGCCGTCTTGAGCGTGTCGTCGAAAACTGGATCGCCCGTGCTGTTGGCGAAATCGGCGAGAACGATCGTGTCTTTGTCGGTCAGCGGCTTGGCGCGGTGCGAGCGATAGTAAAGACCACCCGCAATCAAAGCGGCGGCTACAACGATTGAAGGTACCGCGACCTTCCAGAGATTTCTCTTCGCCGGGGGTGTCCCGCTTTCCTGTACTGCGGCTACTGATCCAGAGCTCGCGGCCAGCACACGCCCGGTCTCCGTGTCCCGCTTCAAACGCTCCAGCTCCGCCCGTATGTCGGATGCATGCTGATAGCGCAGGTTCCGATCTTTCTCCAGTGCACGGTTGATGATCCGCTCCAACTCCACAGGGAGATCGGGATTCAATCGGACAGCGGGAGTCGGTGCCGCATCGAGAATCTCCCTGAAAATCACACCCGAACTCTCGCCGCGGAAAGGTAGCGACCCCGTCGCCATCTCGTAAAGCACCGCGCCGAACGAGAACAAGTCCGTGCGCGCATCCAGTTCCTTCGCCCGAACCTGCTCCGGCGACATGTAGGCCACCGTTCCCACCGTGGCTCCCGGACTGGTCAGATGCTCTTCCAGGGTTACCGTCGTTTGCCCTGCGTCCTTTGAATTGCTGCCTGGATCGCGAATCGGCTGCATCACTTTCGCCAACCCGAAATCCAGAATCTTCGCGTGCCCGCGCTTGGTGACGAAGATATTTGCCGGCTTGATGTCGCGATGGATGATCCCGGCAGCGTGCGCCGCATCCAGTGCGTCGGCAATCTCGATCCCGAGCGACAGGATGGCCTCGGTCTCCATTGGGCGGCCGGCGATGCGATGCTTCAGCGTCATCCCGTCCAGGTACTCCATCACCAGGAACGACTGCTCGCCGTTTTTGCCGATCTCGTAAATGGTGCAGATGTTGGGATGGTTCAGAGCAGACGCCGCACGCGCCTCGCGGCGGAAACGCTCCAGGGCCTGCGGGTCCTTTGCCACGTCATCGGGCAGGAACTTCAAAGCCACGAAGCGGCCAAGTTCGGTGTCTTCGGCCTTGTACACAACACCCATACCGCCCCCGCCGATTTTCTCGACGATGCGGTAATGCGAGATGGTCTGGCCAATCATGCTGGCTCCCTGCAGAGGTCTATCAACCGGGGCCCTTGGGTCTTGGCGCTAGATATTAAGTGCAGAGGCAGAAGCAGTCAATTCGCGAGGAACGGCCCGTGCCGGGCCACTTGCGGATTAACAGTCCGGCGACAGGCGTTAACCGTTGGGTTAGCGAAAGCCGCGTCGAGACGAGCGTGCGCGTCCTCGCCAGAATCCCCAATCATTTGTTTTCAATCACTTCCGCATCAATGCCCCAACTTTGTGAGACGCCCCTGCGTTTGGCCCGGGCCTTGCATTACTCAAGGACGTAAGCAACAGCAAAACTCAAAGAAAGGAAAGCAGCCATGAAAACCAAGACGAATGTGAAGGCCGGAACTTACAGGATGTAACCCCGCGAGGAACGGCGGCAGAACGCGGCAAACACAGAAGGACAGGACGGAGCATTAGAGCGGTAGCAAAACCTACGAAAGGAGAGCGCCATGAAAACCAGGACCAACGTGAAGGCTGGCATCCAAATTCGCTAAACGCTAGGGCGCGGTAGCTCTCGCTCAAAGCGAATTCTGAGAAATACAACCAGGAAAGCAGCACAACTCAATGAGAGGAGAATAGCCATGAAGACCAAGACGAACTTGAAGGCCGGATACAGAATCCAGTAGTTGTCGGTATAACGGCGGGGAAACGAAAAGAGGGTTTAGCCCAATTCGAAAGCGAAGCCGAACTAGATTAGGAAGGAGAGCAGCCATGAAGACCAAGACGAATGTGAAGGCGGGCAGCGAGATCGTTGTTACCAAAACCCAGGACAAGTCATCGTAAAGGCTTGCCCGATCACCAACAATATGAGACGCAACGATGCAACCGAACACAACCACAAAAGCCGCCCCGAATAGGCGGCTTTCTTCTTGACGTTGCGACCATGGTTGAGCCTACTGCAGCTTCGCGTACTCGGCCTTGGCCTGCTTCAAGATGGGAATATCGGGGTCGGCCTCTTTCCAGATCGTGAAGAAGTCCTGATAGGCGGCCTTCGCTTTCGCCGTATCGCCCGCCATCGCATAAGCGCGGCCGATCTGCAGATGTGCCAGCGTTCCCGTCACGAAGTTGCCCACAATGCCCCGGTGATCGAGCAACTTTTGAAACTCGGCGGCTGCCGCAGTGCCATTGTGCGCCAACAGGTACGCCTGCCCGCGCACATACGCGGGGTACAGGTAGCTGATCAACGCTTCGGCAGTGCCCAGCTCGTAAGGCGCAGCGGCTTCCAGATCCACAATCGCCTGCGGCGATTTGCCCTTGCTGATTTCGACGGCAGCGTTGATGGTCGACAGCCAGTAGGCCTTCAGCAGGGTACTGTTCGGATAAGTCTTCTCCAGTTCTTCAGCCAGCGCCTTGGCCCGTGAGGCCTCGCCGATGCGGGCCAGCGTGAGAGCGGCCACAGCTTTGACATCTCGCCCGGTGGAGAGCGCCAAAGCCGCTGCGACTCCTTGCCTGGCGAGAGCGGCATTGCCCAGCTCTGCTTCGCGCAACGCTGCATTGACCCGCCACGACGCTGCAGTCTCTTTGGAGTCGGCGCGAACGGCCGAGTCCACGGCCCGACGGGAGAAGTCTCGCGCCTTGGTCATTCGTCCGTAATACGCTTCCGTATCCGACTGCGCTGACAGAAGATAATCCTCATCGCCCGGTTTGCCTGCTGCCCAGGTCACTTCGCGCTCCATGGTCGCGACATCTCCCTGCAAAAAGGCAAGTAGATATGAGGCGAATCGAAGAGCCCCGCCGTCCAGCTTGAGCTCAAATGCCTTGCTGATCGTGGTCTTTGCGTCCTCCAGCCGGTTAAGGGCCACGTAGAGCCCCGCGACATTTGCATAGCCATCGGAGTTCGGCGTCAGGCGCACCGATTCCTGAGCTTCCGCGAGGGCCTTATCCAACTGGCCCATCCCGGCATAGGCAATGGCCGAGTTCGTGTGAAGATAATCGTGCGGATAGTTCGCTTCTAACAGTTCGTAGGCCTGTACTTGCTTCTCAACTTCTCCCGTGACTGAAAAATAGATGCCGGAGATCGCCAACCTCTCCCTTTCGTTAACGCGATCGCGCAATTGGTAGGCTTTCGTTGAATACTGCAACGCCAGAGACGGTTCACCCATGCCGAGGTACGCGGCTGCCAGCGAGTTGTAGGCCGCCGCGAAATCGGGGTCAAGCTCAGTGGCCTTCTTGAAAAACGGGATCGCTGCGGCGCTTCCTTTCTGATTCGCGGTTGCCTTAGCAAGGCTGTAAGTTTTCAGCGCTTCGAGAGAAGACGTGGTTGCCTCTGCGAGCGGAACATCGAATTTCTGCACCGTTGCCAGCGACTCGCCCAGTTCGCCGCGTAGCTTCGACGCCGCCGCGCCCAGGGCATCCAACACCTTCTCCTTGCCGGCTGCTGTCGACTGCTGCTGGGCGAGCGTGTCTCCGCTCTGGCAGTTCACCACTTTAAGCCCGAGCACATACTGGCTGCCCAGGCCGGCAATCGATCCAGCAATGTAGGCCTTGCTGTTCGCCCGCTGGCAGACTTCTCGCGCAACGTCGGGTGTGAGCTTTGTGTCGGCTGCCTTCTGCATTCGTCTCAGCGTCTTGTTGACGGTCGAGTCCGATAGCACGTTCAGGAAAGGCGACTGGCTCAGCGAAACGCCGAGCGCCGTCTTCAACGTGTCATCGAAAACCGGGTCGCCCGTGCTGTTGGCGAAGTCGGCGAGAACCAGGGTGTCTTTGTCAGTCAGCGGCTTGGCGCGGTGCGAGCGGTAGTAAAGGCCGCCAGCTATCAATGCGCCCGCTACAACGACTGAGGGTAACGCGACCTTCCAGAGATTTCTCTTCGCCGAGGGTGTCCCGTTTTTCTGCGCTGCGGCTACTGATCCGGAACTCGCGGCTAGCACGCGTCCCGTCTCCGTGTCGCGCTTCAGACGCTCCAACTCGGCCCGCATGTCCGACGCATGCTGATACCGCAGGTTCCGATCCTTCTCCAACGCATGGTTGATGATCCGCTCCAGCTCCAACGGTAGATCGGGATTCAATCGGACCGCCGGCGCCGGCGCCGCGTCGAGAATCTCCCTGAAGATCACCCCCGAACTTTCACCGCGGAAGGGGAGTTGACCGGTCGTCATTTCGTACAGAACCGCTCCGAAGGAGAACAAATCCGTGCGCGCATCCAGTTCCTTCGCCCGCACCTGCTCCGGCGACATGTAAGCGACCGTGCCCACCGTGGCTCCCGGGCTGGTCAGATGCTCTTCCAGCGTTACCGTTGTTTGCCCGACCGCTTGCGCTTCGCTACCCGACTCGCGCACCGGCTGCGTTACCTTCGCCAACCCGAAATCCAGAATCTTCGCGTGCCCGCGCTTGGTCACGAAGATGTTTGCCGGCTTGATGTCGCGGTGGATGATCCCGGCCGCATGCGCCGCATCCAATGCGTCGGCAATCTCGATCGCGAGCGACAGGATAGCTTCGGTCTCCATTGGGCGGCCGCCGATGCGGTGCTTCAGCGTCATCCCGTCCAGGTACTCCATCACCAGGAATGATTGATCGCCGTTCTTGCCGATCTCGTAAATGGTGCAGATGTTGGGGTGGTTCAGTGCCGAAGCGGCGCGAGCTTCCCGCCGGAAGCGTTCGAGCGCCTGGGGATCTTGGGCAACGTCATCCGGTAGGAACTTCAAAGCCACGAAGCGGCCGAGTTCGGTATCCTCGGCCTTGTAGACCACACCCATCCCGCCCCCGCCGAGTTTCTCGACGATGCGGTAGTGCGAAATGGTCTGGCCTATCATGCTGGCTCCCTGCAGAGGACGGTCAACGTGGTCCGTTGGGGCTTAGCGCTAGATGTTAAGTACAGCCGCGCGAAGAGTCAATTCGACAGGCTGGTGCACGATTGCGGGATCCGTCGTTAACCGTTGGGCGGGCTGCCGTTAACCGTTGGGTTAGTGGGAGTGTGCGACTGCGGGCTTCTATTCGAGCCGCCGAAATCGACATCGTTTCTTTTCAACCACTTCCGAAGCTCGAAAAATGCGGCTTCAGGTGGCAAAGGCTTGGTCTGCGGTTTGCATTACTCAAGACCGAAAGGAGGATGCCATGAAAACCAAGACGAACGTGAAGGCTGGCCTTGCTGTCCATACAGCTCGGTAAGGGGCCGAGGGGAAGACGGAAGCGAGACAAACAAACTAAGAGGAAAGGAGAGCAGCCATGAAAAGCAAGACGAATGTGAAGGCCGGCATCCAGATCAGAGGCTGCTGAGTCACATCGATCCGCGTGAGCATCAACCAAAAGACAAACCCAAAAGGCGCCCTCGAAAGCCGGCTTTTCGAGTTACACGTAGCAAGATGCAGTCTGCGGAGCCATTTCAGCGGTAAGATGTTGCGCGCCCGAAATCCCGGCCGTGGCGACGGCTAGAATCTGGCGATGTCGTTGCCTGCAGTCAGTGGTGACGGAGATCAATTCATGCCGAGTCCTTTTTTTCGCTCAGAGCGTTTTTTGGAGTCCGAAACATTTAAGCGCGGTGCATGGGGATTGCTCATCGCGGCCGTTCTGCTGGGCCTGTGGGTGGCATGGTTCTTCCGGGCCCGAGTGGCGGTTTATGCAGTCAGCGAGACGGCTGATCTGGAAGTGGATCGCGCGGCGCATCCGGTCGAGTCGCAATACAGTGGCCGCGTGGTGACGAGCACGCTGGCACTCGATCGCGAAGTGGCGGCAGGCGAAGTCCTGATCGAGCTCGACGCCGACGTGCAGAAACTGCAACTCACGGAAGAACGCACAAAGCTGGGAGCACTGGGACCGCAGGTTCGATCGCTCGAAGATCAGATTGCTGCCGAAGATCGCGCCTCTGCGCAAGAGCAGCAGACTGCCGCAGTGGCGCTGGATGAAGCTCGGGCCCATTTCCGGGAAGCAGATGCCGCGGCGCATCTCGCCGAATCGGAAGCGCAGCGCCTGAGCCAGATGTACAGCAGCGGCGTGCTCGCGAAAGCGGATTTCGAACGGGCGCAGGCGAATGCCGCCCAGAGGCGTGCCGCAGCCGACAGCCTACAGCTCGCTGCGAACAAACTGGAACAACAGCGGCTTACGGATGCAGAAGATCGGCGGGCGCATCTCGAAGGACTCAAGAGCGAGGTCAACCGCCTCCGCGGCGTGGAAGCGACGACCCAGGCTTCGATCAATCGCCTGGAAGATGAAGTTGACCGGCGACTCATCCGTGCCCCGATCAACGGCAGGCTTGGCGAAGTCGCCAATGTGCGAGTGGGCAGTGTGGTGCGAGAGGGCGAGAAACTTGCGGCCGTCGTACCAACGGGGGAGTTGCGAATTGTGGCGAGCTTCCAACCCGCCGATGCCCTGGGACGCATTCAGCCAGGGCAACCCGCTCGTTTGCGACTGGATGGATTTCCCTGGACCGAATACGGCAGTATCAGCGCCACGGTCACTCGCGTCGGCAGCGAAGTGCGCGACGGACGAATTCGCGTTGAACTCGCAGTCAATCCCCATTCTGCCAGTCGCATTCCCATGCAGCATGGCCTGCCCGGCACCGTGCAAGTGCAGGTCGAACGTATTTCACCAGCATCGCTTGTTTTGCGCGTGGTGGGCAGAGGTTTGGGCGGTTCTAGAGAAGTAGCGACAATTCACAACGCGGAATTGCCATGAAACTCAACCATCACCGCTGGCTGGTTCCCGAAGTGGTGCAGACCTCCGCCACGGATTGCGGACCGGCAGCTCTGAAGTGCCTGCTCGAAGGATTCGGAATTCCGGTGAGCTATGGGCGCTTGCGCGAAGCGTGCCAGACAGATGTTGACGGGACCTCTATCGACACGATGGAGGAGATCGCGGTGCAGCTCGGACTCGAAGCGGAGCAGATCATGGTTCCCCCGGACTACCTTCTGCTCGAAGAGACCAAAGCTTTGCCGGCAATCGCAGTGGTTGAGTTGCCAACAGGGGGGACGCATTTTGTGCTCCTGTGGCGAAAGCATGGGCCACTTGTGCAAGCGATGGACCCAGCTGCCGGGAGGCGCTGGATTAGGCGCGAGCGTTTGCTGTCGACTTTGCATATGCATACTCAGCTAGCTCCTCTTGATGTCTGGAGGGAGTGGGCGACTTCGGAAAAATTCCTCAAGCCGCTTCGCAGGAAGCTGTCCGACTTGGGATGCGCAAGCAGCCAAGCCTTGCACTTAACGGAAAAGGCGGCGGCTGAAAATAAATGGCGGCCGTTAGCTGCTCTCGAAGCCTCGGTTCGGACTGTCGAGGCACTGGTACTCTCGCGCAGTCTCAAACGCGGTTCCGAAGCCAGCAATCTTGTCGAACGGCTCTTCGAGGATTCGCAGGTCGCAGATCCTGCAAAGCCGGCGATCATTCCATCACATTTCTGGTCGGTCGAGCAAGCGCCGCTTGCCGAGGACGGAAGCGAGCAAATTTATTTCCGGGGAGCTGTGCTGGTGCATGCGACCCGGCGTCGTGAGGAAGCAGTATCGAAGGTTATGGCGGTATCGGCGCAAGCAGAATCCAGCGCAGCAGTCTCTCCTGAAATCGCGGCCGCACTGCAGCATCCGCAAACCAAACCGTACGTCGAGTTATTGCGCTTGCTCAAGGCGGACGGCATCCTGACTCCGACATGCATCGCGACCGCCATCCTGATGGCCAGTATCGGGGTCATGGTCGAGGCGTTGCTCTTTCGTGGTTTGCTGGACCTTGCTCACAAACTCGGAGCACCAGGGCAGCGCATGGCGATGATCGGCGCTGTAGTTCTATTTGTCGCAGGAATGCTCGCGGTGGAGTTCCCCATGGCCTCGGGGCTGCTCCGGATCGGACGAAAGCTGGAGGCACGCTTGCGGATCGCCTTCCAGGAGAAGATTCCACTCCTCGGTGATCGCTATTTTCACAGCCGGCTTAACTCCGACATGGCGGGCCGATACCATCAAATCCATCACATCCGGCTCCTCCCGGAACTTGGAGGAAATCTGCTGCGATCAATGTTCGAACTGTTACTCACGGGGGCTGGTGTTGTCTGGCTCGATCCCGGTGCGGCGCCTCTGGTCATTGTGATGGTACTGATATCCATTGGCGTCAATCTGGCCATGCAACCGGCACTCGCCGAGCGTGACATGCGCGTGCAAAATCATGAGGGTTGCCTCAGCTGCTACTACCTGGATGCATTCCTGGGATTGGTGCCACTGCGGGCGCATCGCGCCGAGCATGCCTTTCGCCGGCTCCACGAAGTGCAGTTAGGCGAATGGACGCGGGCTGCATTTTCCGTCGAGCGACTGGTTGTCTGGACGGAAGCGTTGCAGTTCTTTTCCGGCTTCGGACTGGCCGCCTGGATTCTGATCGATTACATCTGGCGTACTGGAAATTTTGCCAGCGTTTTGCTTCTCGCGTATTGGGCGCTCAATCTTCCGTTTATTGGCCAGGAGATTGCGCAAGTTGCGTGGCGATATCCGAGCCTTCGTAATCGGACTCTACGATTGCTCGAGCCGTTGAGCGCTCCGCTGGACATCGAGATGGACATTGAGAGATTGGACATCGAGGAAGAGGAAGAGGAAGAGGAAGACCGTGCCGCCGCGGCCGCTCCGGCAAGGAAGGAGGCACTGTCTGAAGCGAGATTCACAGCGGTAAGTGCAGTTTTTGAGAACGTCAGCGTTCGCCTCGCCGGTCACATGGTGCTGGAAGGGATTGATCTCGAACTGGCTGCGGGCAGTCATGTGGCTGTCGTAGGCCCATCGGGTGCTGGGAAATCCAGTCTGCTCGGCCTGCTGTTGGGTTGGTATCGGCCGGCCAGCGGCCGAATCCTCGTGGATGGGGCTCCGCTGAACGGAGAGATCTTGAATGAACTTCGCGCGCAGATTGCCTGGGTCGATCCCGCAGTGCAACTCTGGAACCGAACGCTATTCGAGAATCTGCTCTTCGGCGCGAATCCTGGAACCGCACCGGAACCTGAACTCCTCCAATCTGCGGAGTTGCATGAGCTTTTGAAGAAGCTGCCGGCCGGTCTGCAAACGGAGCTGGGAGAGAACGGCGGGTTGGTTTCCGGCGGCGAAGGACAACGCGTTCGGCTCGGACGCGCCATGCACAAACGCGGCGTCCGGCTTGCCATTCTCGACGAACCGTTCCGTGGCCTCGATCGGCAGCAACGCAGGGATCTGATGGGCCGCGTCCGCAAACACTGGCGCGATGCAACTTTGCTCTGCGTTACTCATGATGTCAGCGAAACTCTCTCATTCCCGCGCGTGCTGGTCGTGAACGGCGGGCGTATCGTCGAAGACGGCAGTCCCGAAGACCTTGTCAGACAGCCCGATTCAACCTACCGCAAATTGCTGCTCGCCGAGGAAGAGGTGCGCGAGGGACTCTGGTCCACCAGCAATTGGCAGCATCTGCATCTGCGCGATGGTGAATTGCGTCGGACAGAAAAGGTTGGCGCATGAGCACCGAAACTTTTGCTCTTACGTGGTCTGCTTCGCAGCTCGGAGAAGCGATTGAGGTTCTCGCACGCTCGAATGGTTGCGATGCTGGCCGCGCCCAAATTCCTTACGACTCTGGGAATGCTTTTTTGCCGAACCACGCTCTCGAGCAGTGGGTTCAGGATACTGCCCAGTGGTATGGTCTCGAAGCCGAGCAAGTCGAAGTAACTTACGACGCGGTGGATGAGATGTTGCAACAGACGGGTCCGGCTCTGCTCAAGCTCCCAGAAAACAGCAAAGAGAACGGCAAGCCGCAATTTCTTGTCCTGCTCGGTGACGGCAAACCTGTATCGGTACTCGCGTCCAATCTGAGTACGAGGAAGGTTGCTCCAGGCTGGGTTCGGTCGAGACTTGTGGAGTCGCTTGAGGAACCACTTTCGCGCGAAGTTGAACCACTGATCATTCTTGCTGGAATCCCAGCGAAGCGCCGTGACCGCGCCCGCGCCGCACTGATCCGCGAGCGCCTGCGGAATAAATCGGTGACTTCTTTTTGGAAGCTGCGCACCCCGCCCGGAGCCAGTTTTGCTGATCAGGTGATCGAGGCGAAGATTCCTTCCCGGTTTGTGGCTTTGATTGGGGCGTACCTCGGGGAATATGCGCTCTGGATTCTTTCCTGGTGGCTGATTGGAAAAGGAGCACTCGAAGGCACGTTCGACAGCGGCTGGCTGCTCGCGTGGGCCTTGCTTTTGCTCACGATCGTTCCATTCCGGTTACTTAGTACCTGGTTGCAGGGTGTTGTTTCCATCGGCGTCGCTGCTTTACTGAAGCGCCGTCTTCTTTATGGAGCTCTTCGGCTCACTACGGAAGAAATCCGCGTGCAGGGTGTGGGCCAGTTTCTCAGCCGGGTTCTGGAATCGGAGGCGGTCGAAGCCATGGCGCTGAGTGGAGGCTTCTCTGCCCTGATCTCTGTGATCGAGCTGCTGGCCGCGTTTTTCGTCCTGAGTTGGGGAAGCGCGGGGAGCTTACTGTGCCTCCTGTTGGCGGCATGGATCTTGCTGACGTCCTATTTCGGCTATGACTTTTATGTGCGGCGCAAAACCTGGACCGCGGCCCGCCTGCACATGACTCACGACTTGATCGAGCGCATGGTCGGCCATCGCACCCGCCTGGCCCAGGAATCGCACGCCCACTGGCACGATGGCGAAGATGAAGAGCTCGATCGTTATCTTCGGCTCTCGAAAAATGTCGACCGATCGGAATTGCGCCTGCTTGCGCTTGCACCTCGCGGATGGCTCATCGTGGCGTTGCTCGGCATCGCGCCAACATTCTCCTCCGGCTCGAACTCGCCGGAACAATTGGCCATCGCCATCGGCGGGATTCTCATCGCGTCTCGGGCGTTCAAGCGGGCTGCGAATAGCCTTTGGCAGCTCGAGGACGCGGCCATTTCATGGAAGCAGGTCGCTCCTTTGTTTCATGCCGCCGCGCGGCCCGAGCCAGTCGGGATTCCCATGCTTCGATCTGTGCGAGAGCCGAAAGCGGACAGCCTCAATCTGGTCGAAGCCCAGGATCTTACGTTCCGCTACCAGGATCGCGGCGAGCCCGTGTTGCGCAAATGCAGCTTCTCCATCCGCGCGCAAGATAGGATTCTGCTGCAGGGACATTCTGGCGATGGAAAATCCACCCTGGCTTCCCTGCTCATTGGCATGCGCACGCCGCAATCCGGACTTTTGCTGCTGGATGGGCTCGACTGGCAAACTCTGGGTACTGATGGCTGGCGGCGGCGCGTCGTCTCCGCTCCGCAGTTCCACGAAAACCACGTTCTGACCGAGACCTTCGCCTTCAATTTGCTCATGGGCCGCGGCTGGCCTCCGACTCAGAAAGACATGGAGGAAGCCGAAGAGATCTGCCGCGAGCTGGGCCTGGGAGACTTGCTCGACCGCATGCCGGCCGGACTCCTGCAGATGGTCGGCGAAACCGGCTGGCAGCTTTCGCACGGAGAACGCAGTCGTCTCTATATCGCCCGCGCCCTGCTACAGCGCGCCTCCATGATTATTCTCGACGAGAGTTTCGCCGCCCTCGATCCTGAAACCTTGCGCCGTTCTCTGCAGTGCGTGCTGAAACGGGCGCCAGCTTTAATGGTAATAGCGCATCCTTAAGCGCTTGGCAAATTTGTCGCAACCGGCTGGCATCCTGCTTCGATTCACCGTCGGGACTGCCCTTAGGAATTTTGACTCGGATGGGAAGAACAAAACATCGTTGGCGCGAAAGCGACGCCGTCGACTCTCGCGCCACTCCAACTCTCTAAGCCTTGCCTGCTACCCCTGCGTTCAGCTTTCAAAGTGCTTGCCGCTCATTCGGCCCGATGAACACCGAGCCAGCCTTTATGTTGGTCTTGGCTTTCATGGCGTCCCCCTTATCGTTAGGTTTTTTGGTTTCCGTTCCGACTTCTTCGTTAAGTTACTGAACGCGTATCTGGATTCCCGCCTTCACATTGGACTTCGTTTTCATAGCCTCCTCCTTCCTTCGTTGATTGGCTTCTCGCTATTCTTCGTTGTGAGACATCAGTTGGACATGATCTTGATTCCAGCTTTCACGTTCGTCTTGGTTTTCATGGCGTCCTCCTTTCGCTTTTGAGTAATGCAAGAGACGGACCAAAGCTTGATCACGACCGCAAGGGATTCTTCGAAGCGTGGAAGTGATTGAAAAGAAACGATGTTGTTCCGGAGGCGCTACCGAGAGGCAGGGTCGGCAAACAATCCCGCTGAACCCAACGGTTAATCGCAGCCCGCCCGAATGTTAATTTGAGGGGTTACGGACAACTGACCCCGCTCCCATGAAGGGGATCGGGCGTCGCTATCAGCTCTATTGCAGCTTCGGTGCGCGGCTTTGGCTTGTTTCAGAATGGGGATGTCGGGATCGGCGTGGCACGAGGGCCGATTCGCACTTAGAAATTTTCCAGCATGACCACGTTGGCTTCGTACCGTCGTAATCCAAACGCCAGGTACCTTCCATCCCGGGATGGAACCGGCTCAAAAATCCATGCCAGACCGGCCGGCACGCTGAATATGGGTTTCTCCTTGCCGTCCAGACCGACGGACGCAATTTGGAGATTATCCCCAACCAGGCCGGATACATAAAGATGTTGATTGTCAGGGGCCCAGGCGGCAAATTGCAGGTGCCAGTCCTTTAATGGGATTCCACTCTTGGCGCCATTCTGGAGGTCGAGAACCTCAATGTGGTCCGGCGCGGAATCGGAGAGCATTGCGATCTTCTTTCCGTCCGAAGAGAGGCTCCAGTAGTAACCTGCGACGAGTTCTTTCGTATGCGTGATGTGCCCACCGCGCCCCTCAATTGGGTCGAACATGAACAATTCCTGACCGTCCTTCCCGTGCTCCACCATCACACAGACGTTGGCTGTAACTGCACATTGCAAATTTATTTCTCCGGACAGTACGAGGGTCGCCGAGCCGCCCTCAATCGGCATGCGCATGATTTCTTTGGGGGAATCTTTGGAGTCGCTCTTGGTGAATAGAAGCCACTTCCCATCCGGGCTTACGACTGGATCGTTGTAATTGCCTTGCCCAGTAACCAACGCAACAGTTTCATTAGTGCGCAGATCCTGGCGAAAAATACCCCACCGTTGCTGTCGATCGGAAGCGTAGATGACGGACGATCCGTCTGGAGTCCACACGGGACCCCACTGCGGCCAACTGTCTGCTCCCAGCGGGTGCGACGTTGCCACGGTCTGAAAAGGGCTGCTGAGATCCAGCAAGCGAATAGCGTCGTTCGATCGCGTTCGCTCGACGGCAAGCCGCTTCCCGTCCAAGGATTTGCTGATGCCTTCCATCTGGTATCCCGCCCAAGCGGTAATCTGAGTCGGGGTTCCTTGGACGCGCCCGGTGTCGGGATCCAGCGGAATCGACCAGAGGTTCTCGTTACCTGCGCCCGACCCGCGAAGCCGATAAACGACGCGCCCGTCGGCGGCCCAGACTACATACGAGGTTCCCTCTTTCGTTTTGAGGTTCGCATCGGACAAAAAAACTGAGCAGTCGCGCCCTTCCGGGTCGCAGGTACGAAGCGTACCAGAGGTGAGAGCGCCATTTTCCGAAGACACAACGATCCTGCGGGAAGTGGGAGACCAGTCCACGATAGCCAAGTTTTCAGCCGACAAAATCTCGTGGGAGTTCTCACCGTCTGCGCTCATCACCCGCAATTTTGCGGTACTCATCGACGATACGTCGGTCCACGCGACGCGTGCGCCATCTGGAGACACCGCTGCATCCGCGACCATAACGCTGTCACCAATCAGCGTTCGCGTGGAGCCGTCGACCGTTGACAAGCGGAGCAAACCCTTAAAATTCGGAGGCCGCACCAGGAGATGAGTGCCATCCGGATACCACGCCACCACAGTCACGTTTCCGACATTAGAGAAACGGCGTTTCTCGCCGGTGTCTATCTGCAATAAGACCAGACCTTCGCTGTGATCGGTGTAGGCAAGCTGCCGGCCATCGGGTGAAATCAGCGAGGATAGAACCGGGTCGTCACTCGCGTTACTGGTGAGTTCCAGTTGCGCCAACTGTTTCTTGGGAGCCGTTGAGTTTCCGCGCCATTTCAGGAAGTACAGACCAGTTCCGATAATGGCAAGTGCCACGAAAGCGGCTCCCAACCAGAGGGACAAATGTATGATGCGCCTTGCTGGAACGCTGCCGGCAGCGCCTGTGCCTGATTGCGTGTCACGATTGAGACGTTTTAAATCGGCGCGGATTTCGGATGAACTCTGATAGCGAAGGTCGCGGTCTTTCTCCAGCGCTTTCTGGATGATCTCTTGCAGCTTTGCGGGGAGCTCGCGGTTCAGTACCGTAGCCGGCGCAGGGTCCCGATTCAGGATGGCTTCGAAGATCACGCCGGAACTTTCGCCTCGGAACGGTAGCAATCCCGTCCCCATCTCGTACAACACCGCGCCGAACGAGAACAAGTCCGTGCGCGCATCCAGTTCCTTCGCCCGCACCTGCTCTGGCGACATGTAGGCCACCGTGCCCACGGTAGCCCCCGGGCTGGTCAGATGTTCTTCCAGCGTCACCGTCGTTTGCCCCACCGACTGCGGCTCGCTGCCCCCCTGGCTAATCGGCTGCGTCACCTTCGCCAATCCGAAATCCAGAATCTTCGCGTGACCGCGCTTGGTCACGAAGATGTTTGCCGGCTTGATGTCGCGATGAATGATCCCGGCTGCGTGCGCCGCGTCCAGCGCATCGGCAATCTCGATTGCCAGCGCGAGGATAGTTTCGGTTTCCATCGGACGGCCAGCAATGCGGTGCTTCAGCGTCATTCCATCCAGAAACTCCATCACCAGAAACGACTGATCGCCGTTCTTGCCGATCTCGTAAATGGTGCAGATGTTGGGATGGTTCAGAGCAGACGCCGCACGCGCTTCGCGCCGGAAGCGCTCCAGGGCTTGCGGGTCCTTGGCCACGTCATCGGGCAGGAACTTCAACGCCACGAAGCGGCCGAGTTCGGTGTCTTCGGCCTTGTAGACCACACCCATGCCGCCCCCGCCGATCTTCTCGACGATGCGGTAATGCGAGATGGTCTGGCCAATCATGCTGGCTCCCTGCAGACGACGGTCAACTGGCCCGTGCGTCTTGGCGCTAAATGTTAAGTGCAGCCATGGAAGGAGTCAATTTGGCAGGGTGGTGCACGATTTCCGGGACCTGTTGTTAACCGTCGGGCGGGTGGCCATTAACCGTTGGGTTAGTCGGAGTCGACGCCGGCGGGCCGCCATTCGGGCCGCCAAAATTCACACCGTTTATTTTCAATTACTTCGGCGCCTCAAAGAACCGGCCTCGCAGCGGCAAAGGCTTGGTCCATCGTTTGCAATATACAAAAGCGAAAGGAGGATGCCATGAAAACCAAAACGAATGTGAAGGCGTGCGGCGGCGGAAAACGCTAGATGTCAACCAAGGATCGTTGTTTCAAGCGAAGAAGGACACATCACGAAGAAAGGAGGACGCCATGAAAACCAAGACGAGCGTGAAGGCGTGCGGCGGTGGCGGAAAACGCTAGATTTTAAGGAGCCGTTGTTTGTGTGTGGTAGGACCATCGACAAAGAAAAGGAGAACAGCCATGAAGGTAAAGACGAATGTGAAGGCCGGCGCGGGCGACAATTTCATCCGGATCCCCCCAGTTAAAGGGCAGTAGGAATCGTTGTCAGCAAGTTTCAATTCCGGGCACCAATGAAGGGCTGGGAATCTAAACGATCACAAAAGGAAAGGAGCAGCCATGAAAACCAAGACGCGTGTGAAGGCGTGCGGCGGCGGACGAGTGTGACGGCGGGCATCGGCTGCGGCCACAGATAAGGGGATGCCACGAAACGAAACTGCGCAACATCAAATCAAGAAAGCCGCCCCCAAAGAGGCGGCTTTTCTTATGAATGCTCGCCCGGAACGCCAACTCCATGTAGCTTCGCGTGCTCTTCTTTGGCTTGCTTCAGGTTGGATGTTGTCCTCTCTAGAGTTCATCGCCGGAGATCCGGTATGTTGACCCCACGACCGACGAAAAGCCGTGTTTTGCAGGCTGCTAGAATACCGGCAACTCGGGTCACGGCAACGCCGTTCCCTAGGGAAGATCCAGATCGAGTGAATAGATTTCATCCGTACTTAAATTTCTGACAAACAACGCAGACCCATCCGGCGCAAGTCCGCTCCATGCACCGATAGAAGCTGAATATCGCGGCAGGTCTTTCAGATCGATCAGCAATTCTGAGTGGTTCTCACCGAGACGGATGCGCCGGAAGCTAGGCTGATCGGTCGAGACTCTGGAGTAATACACGTAACTTCCATCCGACGACCACCTCGGATAAGCCACGGCCCCCGGCTCATCGATCCACTCCGACCACTTCCCGGTCTTGACATCGCAAAGCATGAGTTTCTTGGAACTCTCGGTCAAGGCGAGCATATGCTGACCATCCGGAGACCACCGTGGGCTGAAAAAACCTTCCGAGCCAGGAATGACCGAGGTCTGATGCGACGCCAGATCGAGCACTTGGATTTCCAATTTCTCGGTGATTCCGGGAGCCGGCACACGGCCAAAGAGCAAGCGCTTACCGTCCCGGGACCAGCCTGGATCAAACTGGTTCAGGTTCTCGGCGTAAGCATCAGTAGGCGTGCCGCCGCCGGAGGGCACCAACATGATCTTCCAACCCTTGCCGCGCTCCTCATCGACGAATGCGATCTGAGTTCCATCTGGCGACCAGCGTGGTAGAACAGCGGAGATCGGAGGATAGGTGAGTTGAAGCTTGTCGCTTCCATCGATGCGAGAGCGCCAAAGCGCCCCATCCGGATAAGAAACGTAAGTCACCCATTTTCCGTCGCGCGAGAAATCCAGCTCACCCGCCGAGATTCCTGACAGATAAGGCACAAACTGGCGCGAGGGGGCATCGTAGCGGACCAGTTCCCCCCGACTATCGAATCCGTCGACATATAATTTCTTGCCATCGGGACTGGGCGCCATTTGTCCGAAGGACAACGGGCCGGTGGCCAATTTTACTGGCAAGCTCTGGCGCAAAATTCCCGAGCGTTCGCGCGAGGACCAGATCTCCGTCGACGGACCAATCTTGGCGAGAAATAAATAATAGCGGCCGTCTGCCGTCCACACCCCAGCGTGCTCCGACTGGGAACCTGCCCAGTCGGGAAACACGCGATGCAGATCAGTGCCGTCGGAACGGATCTCCCAGATCGAAACCGCGTTATTTTGAACCAAGGTGAATCGAATGCGGCGCCCATCGGGTGAAAATCTCACATAAAACGCCACGCCGGGCAAATCCACCAGTTTGTGCGCATCGGTGCCATCGGCGTGTCCGACAAAAAGTGCAGTGCCGCGTGCGAACAGCAACTGCTGGCCGTCGGGAGACCATGTGCCCCAACGACCCACGACATTGGAGAGACGACGCGGAGGTCCGGTGGGCAGAGGCAGCAACCAGGCCTGGAGTTCCCGTTCAGTCTGAATTCTTTCAAATACGAGAAGTTGGCTGTGGTCAGGCGAGATAGCCGTAGGAAACACATCAGTAAATGGCGTCGGAAGCACGGAAGTCTCTCCGCCGGCAACGGAGCCCTGTACGAGAAATTGGTCTGCGATTTTCCTCTCCGAGAGGTAAAGGCGGGAACCATCGGTGAAGACTTGCAGCTTGGGAACACCGTCGTGAGTAATCTGGGTCGTGGTGAGAACTCGTGGCGGGGGAACCGGCCAGGCGAGCCATGCAGCGATCGCAGCCAACGCAAGTAGAGCAAGTGCAAGTGGCGCGGCCCAGCGGCGGCGCGATCCCGCCGAGGTCGTTGGTATCTTATTAGCCGCTACCGGCATAGTCCCGGAATTCGTATCCCGCTTGAGTCTTTGCAAATCGGCTCGAATCTCTGAGGCATGCTGATATCGCAGGTCGCGATCTTTCTCGAGACATTTGTTGATGACGTCCTCGAGTCTTGCTGGCAGATTAGGATTCACTCGTACGGCCGGTGTGGGGGAGGAGTCGAGGATTTCCTTGAAGATCACGCCGGAACTTTCGCCTCGGAACGGCAGCATCCCCGTCGCCATTTCGTACAGCACCGCCCCGAACGAGAACAAATCCGTACGAGCATCCAGTTCCTTCGCACGCACTTGCTCCGGCGACATATATGCCACCGTCCCCACGGTGGCTCCCGGACTGGTTAGATGCTCTTCCAGCGTCACCGTCGTCTGCCCTACCGCCTCGGATTCGCTGCCCGACTCGCGAGTCGGCTGCGTCACCTTCGCCAATCCGAAATCCAGAATCTTCGCGTGTCCGCGCTTGGTGACAAGGATGTTTGCCGGCTTGATGTCGCGGTGGATGATTCCTACCGCATGCGCCGCGTCCAGTGCGTCGGCAATCTCGATCCCCAGCGACAGGATCGTCTCCGTCTCCATCGGACGGCCGCCGATGCGGTGCTTCAGCGTCATCCCGTCCAGGTACTCCATCACCAGGAACGATTGCTCGCCGTTCTTGCCGATCTCGTAAATGGTGCAGATATTGGGATGGTTCAGGGCAGACGCCGCACGCGCCTCGCGGCGGAAACGCTCCAGGGCCTGCGGGTCCTTTGCCACGTCATCGGGCAGGAACTTCAAAGCCACGAAGCGGCCAAGTTCGGTGTCTTCGGCCTTGTAGACAACACCCATACCGCCCCCGCCGATTTTCTCGACGATGCGGTAATGCGAGATGGTCTGGCCGATCATGCTGGCTCCCTGCAGAGGACTGTCGACCGGGGTTGGGTCTTGGCGCTAGATGTTAAGTGCATGCGGGAAAGGAGTCAATCGACAGGCCGGTTTCCACTTGTGGCCCCGTCGTTAACCGTCGCGCTAACAACCATTAACCGTTGGGTTAACGAAAGCCGCGTTTAGGCTGGCCAACACTTCCTCGCTAGAACGTCTGGCCCTTTGTTTTCAATCACATTCGCCGCAGATCCTGGCACTTGCGGACATGCCGTGCGTTTGGCCCGCGCTTTGCATTACTGAAAAGCGAAAGGAGGTCGTTATGAAAACCAAAACCCATGTGAAAGCGGGCGCCAGCATCAGCGACATCGTTATCAACAAGGGCCAAGACAAGGCATCTGCCTAGCGAACGGTAGGTGCATCCGCCGCCTTAAGCGGAACATGATGTGAAAAGCAAGCGAAAGAAATTAACGGAGGAGGACGCCATGAAAATCAAATCGAATATGAAAGCGGGAACCATCATCCGCAACGGCCGCTGAGCGAAACGCAGTAGAAGGTGAAGGCCAAACGGGGATCCGGGATTAAAGGCAAATAACAAAATTCGGGAAAGAAGAGCAGCCATGAAAACCAAGACGAACGTGAAGGCGGGCAGCGACGTAAAAGATTCGCACGACCCCTACGCCAACTAGCGCAAGCACCAAGCAACGAACACACTGAACGGAGCGAAGCTGGAGAGTGGTAACAAATTTACGAAAGGAGAACTCCATGAAAACCAAGACGAACGTGAAGGCCGGAATGCACATCGCGGGACCGATGTGATGCCGCTAACGTTACCAAACAGCTCGGCAACGCACCGCGGGAACAAAAGCGAGACCAACAAATTAAAAGAAAAGGAGGACGCCATGAAGACCAAGACCAACGTGAAGGCCGGTTCCGGTGTTTGCAACGGCAAACACTTCCCCAATGCCACGTTATAGCGGGACTTGTTGCCGCCAGGTGTTTTGGGGCCGCACAGTCGCGGCCACAACGGCGACAGAACGCGACGGACCACGGCAAACCGAGCAGGAAATTGTTACGCGACCAACAGAGGGCGAGCAGCCATGAAGACCAAAACGAATGTAAGGGCTGGCATCCAGCGGTTTGCGAACTAATGAACCGACATGCCAACCGCGTCCGCCCACGCCAACGCCAAAGACAAGACAAGCCCAAAAGCCGCCCTCGAAGGCGGCTTTAATTTTTTCCGTCCTTCAGCAAAACCTGTTTCATTTGGGCACCGACCCTCGTGGCTGCGGCTCTGGGAATGATCTTTTCAGGTTCAGATTGCGGATCAGACGCAGTAACGAGTTGGGATGAATGCCGAGCAGCTTCGCCGCTTCGATGTAGTTTCCGTTGCTTTGTTGCATTGCCTTCTGTACCACTTGCTTCTTCTGCTCCTTTACGACACTCTGAAAGTTCGAGGAGCTTGGCTCCCCGGGAGCAGATTCGAATATTTCGGCCGGAAGATCTTCCGGCAAAATCTTATCGCTGGATCCCAACACCAGCGCCCTCTCCATCGCGTGCTCCAGCTCGCGTACATTTCCCGGCCAGTCATAACTCAATAGACAATCCCGCGCTTCCGGCGAGATCGGCTTAGGTCGCATGCGGCACTTGCGGCTCGCTTTGGCAACGAAATAGTCGGCCAGAAGCGAAATATCCTCCGCGCGCTCTCGCAGGGCCGGCAGAGTCATCGAAACAACATTCAGCCGGTGATAAAGATCGCGGCGAAACGTCCCAGCCTCCACTGCCTGGAGCAAACCACGGTTGGTTGCGGCAACGAAGCGGACATCAATCTTCATCGGACGGGTTCCGCCCACGCGTTCGAACTCTCTCTCCTGTAGCACGCGCAAAAGCTTCGCTTGTAGAGCTATGGCAAACTCTCCGATCTCGTCGAGGAAAAGCGTGCCACCGTTGGCCAGTTCAACCTTGCCTTTCTTCTGCGCTACAGCTCCGGTGAATGCACCCTTTTCGTGGCCGAACAATTCGCTTTCCAGCAGCGTTTCTGTAATCGCCGCACAATTCACTGCGACAAAAGGCCCATCCGTTCTCGAACTGGAATTGTGAATCGCACGGGCGACAAGTTCTTTCCCCGTTCCGCTTTCGCCCTGGATCAAAACGGTCGAGTCCGTTGCGGCTACGCGCCGAATCAATTCGTAGACGGCGCGCATGCGAGGACTGTCACCTACTAATTCGTGATTGAGGTTGATTTCTTCATGAAGATACCTGTTTTCTTCTTGTAGTTTCTGCACATGCCGAACATTCTCCCAAGCCAGGCTGATCAGACCCGCGACCGCCGTGATCAACTGCAGATGATCGCTGTCAAAAGGGTTCTCCGGGCTACGAGTATCGAGGTAAATCACACCGCTCACTCGATCGGCAAGAAGCAGTGGAACACAGAGTGCGGACTTCACTCCGGCAGATTGCAGGCTCGCGGCTTGCCCCAGTGGGCTTCGCTTGATGTTGTCCAACAGAAGGCCAGTTCGTTCGGCAGTGATCTTTTTCAGTAAGGTCCGGCTGACTCGCACGGGCACCTCTGGTCCATGCACGCGATCCCAGGCCGCGCTGCTGGCGATCTCTCCTGCGCCGTCAAGAAACAGGATTGCGGCCCGTTGCGCGGGCACGACGTCGAACAACATTCCTAATAACTGCCACTGCAGACCTCCTTCGTCTCGAATCCCACCGATGTGCGTGGCGATCTTCAAGACCGTACTCAATTCTGCCGCTGAACGCTCCCCCTTCGGTTGCCCTGATGGCCGCTCAGGATCAGGATGAAGATAGTTAGAATCTTCGGGACGGAGGGATGCAACCACATCTTCTTCTACTGTCGTATCGTCCAATTGCAGCGGATTCCGCTCCGCAATCGCCTCTTCATCACCCAACAGAAAGACCAGTGTTGAATTACCCAGGGTGATCTGATCGCGATGACAGAGCTCGTGTTTGTCGATCTTTTCCCCGTTGACGCGTGTACCGTTCCGTCCGCCCAGGTCGCGCAGAAGAAACCGGCCGTCCGCTTGTTTAACGATCGCGCAATGTCGCCGAGACATCGCAGAGTCCGCCGCCCACAGCTTGTTGGACGGTTCTCTCCCCACCGATATCTCCTCATCGGTGAGTGCCAAGGTCGTCCCATTGAGCGCCCCCGCAATGCCCACAATCCGAGGATTCATCTCATGCTCCGGTTGGAACTATTTACCATATCAGAGCCCCTCAATGCACGAACCTCCACGACGTGCGACTTGGCGACCTCGCGCCATTTCTACGAAAAGTGGAAAACCGCATAGGCCCGGAAGTGAATGTGACAGACTATTCGGTAGGTGAATGTCGCGAGAAAGTCACCGAAGGCGATCACTTCTTGGCAACGGTGCTGAAAAACAATGTGCAGTTTGTGAAAGGTGAACCGCGTGACATGGACGCAGTTGCTCGCAAATAACGGAGTTCAGCGCCACAAAACGTCGAAAAAGGAACTGGACAAGCTGCGGGCTGCACCGGGCGCTTTGTTTCTTAAATGCTGCTTGGATGAAGAGCGCTAAGACCGCTGAAACGCTTGAAGTCCGTGGCGTTCAAAGTCAGAATATGGCTCACGCCGTGAACGAACATGGCCGCTGCCAGTCGCGCATCGTGCGCCTGAACGCCCAAGACCCCGTGCTGCACAACAACCCTCCGCCATTCTCGGTAAACTGCTTCGCTATCCGGCAACAGAGTCATGCCGGCCTCGATTGCCCGCACTTGGCGCTCAGCCTCAGCAATCGTCAAGCCGAGGCCATTACGGGAAAGAGGCCGAGTCATCGCGTTCCAAAGCTCGGCGATGTTCTGGTGGGTGTAATGGAGGATCGTACCTTGGAAAGCAAGTCGGGCCAGCGCTGTGTCTACGAGCTGGTGCTGGGGATCCGAACGGCGTGTCATGCGTAGCAGGATGTTGGTATCCACGAGACACGACGCAATAGACATTTAGTCGTGATCCTGATAAAGCCACTCGCGCGAAATGGTCTGAGGCAACGGGGGAATCTTGTCCGAGAATTGGGCCAGTGAGTCGAGCCAGATGCGAATCTCCTCTTGGGTACGCGGCTGTCGAGTTTGCTGAGGAGGCGCTAACTGTTGCGCCAAAAGTTCTTGGACGTAGGCTTCAAGAGACAGGCCACGTGCCTTGGCCTGCGCCGCTAGTTCATCGGGAATGTTGACCGTGACTACCATGTCAAAACTTTAGCACGGATTCAATCAAAAGGCTGAAATCCGTGGGCCGTACGGTGTGCCATAAGTGTGCCGTACCGTTCGATCCCATGTGCGCTAACTCGCGTCTTTT
>Ga0208686_1000229_pt1 | contig 32334 bp, 28 predicted proteins | sample June2015DPH_6_50_FD_184694 | JGI IMG/M metagenome (GOLD analysis project Ga0208686, IMG submission 184694) | Peatland microbial communities from SPRUCE experiment site at the Marcell Experimental Forest, Minnesota, USA - June2015DPH_6_40... | ecosystem: Environmental > Terrestrial > Soil >... | reverse complement strand
TTGGAAAGCGCCCGGCCCCTCCAGTCCAGGCACAGGTTTCCGGGCTTGCGGCGGCGAAGTGTGCGTCGCCGAGCGACTTCGAATTGTATGGATGGGGCTCATCTTCTCGGGGAATAGTGCCTCGTCCAGCCATTTCGTTACACGACAACACGAATGATTCCATCTTCTTCGGCATGAGTGCTAAACTAGCTGCCACTACGGCACCTGCGGGGCAGGTTCTTGGAACTCCAATCCTTTGACGAATCCTACGTTGAGCGTCTTCGTGGGGGAGACTTCCGGACACAGGAACATTTCGTGGCGTATTTCACCGAGTTGATCCAGCTCAAACTGCGCTCTCGTCTGCATTCGCCTCAGGCGATTGAGGACGTCCGGCAGGAAACCTTTAGCCGTGTTTTTGCCGCGCTGCGCGGCGGAAAAATCCGCCAGCCTGACCGTCTCGGCGCCTTTGTGAACTCCATGTGCAACAACGTCTTGCTCGAGCAATATCGGGCGTCCTCGCGCGACAGTTCGCTGGAGGACGAGGAGCAAGCGGACTTTCCAGCTCTGACCGTGGATGTGCTCGGTGCGATTGCCGCCAAGCAAATGGCAGAGAAGATCCGCGAGATCCTGGAGGAGATGCCCGAAAGAGACCGGCGGCTGTTGCAAGAAGTCTTCCTGGAGGAGCGGGACAAAGATGAAGTGTGCCGCGATCTTGGAGTTGACCGGGACTACCTCCGGGTGCTGCTGCACAGGGCAAAACAGTCATTCAAGTCCTTGTATTTGAAAAATATGGCGGCTCGTCCGCCGGGTGTCGTGGCCGCTGGAAAACTGTGAAACGGTTGGCGGCCACAACTCACTACTGTTATGAGAGGGATCGACAATGGACCATGATGAGGCGGTCCGGCAGAAAGCGACAGAAAGGTATCTTCTGGACGAGCTCGATCCTGACCTGAAGGATCAGTTCGAAGAGCACCTGTTCGATTGCCAGGACTGCGCACTCGATGTGCGCGCCGCAGCCATGTTCGTAGAACAGAGCAAAGTTATACTCACGGAACGGACCGTCCCGTCTCCGCTGCTGGCCCCGGCCCCAGCGCCGGCAAGAGCGGGATGGTTGGCCTGGTTCCGTCCCGCGTTCGCTGTGCCCGTGCTGGCCTTACTGCTGGCGGTGGTTGGCTACCAGAATCTCGTTACCTATCCGCATCTAATGCAGGCGGCGAATCAGCCTCAGGTAGGACCTTGGGCGTCCGTCAACGTCAGCACCCGCGGTGCAGCCACGACTGTGATCAAGACGCACGCGGGAGAGGGCTTCGGCCTGCTGGTGAACCTGCCGCCAGAGGATGGATTCGCGTCGTATGCGGCGGACTTGTATAATCCCGCGCAGAAGCTGGAGTGGTCGGGCCCGATTTCCGCAACGGCCGAGGAAGGCCGCCAGATCTACATCCCCGGCAGGAACCGCCAACCGGGTACTTACACGCTTGTAGTGTATGGCATTACCGCCGTCGGCGAAAGAAAGGAAATCAGCCGGCATTCGATTGATGTACAAATCCAGAACTAAGCTCAAACGAGCGGAGCGCAGCCGATGGCAGACAACGTCAAATCTCATTACTTCCATGCGGAAGCGCACGCCCTCGCCGGGAAGCTTGTCCTCCCATTCAAAGAAGAGATCAAGAAGCAGGCATTCGTAAAGTTGGAAGGCAGGCTCGCGGACTTGTCCGACGAAGAGAGAGCGCAACGCAACTATTTCTCTCAGCATGCCAAGAATTTCCGGCTGGAGGGAATCATTTCCTACGCGGCTGCCCATACCCAGGTCTCGGGGCATGCAAGCGAGAAGCACAAAGGCGCGTCGGTAACGCTGGCCACTTCCGTGGTGGAGGATCTGAACGTTCTGAACGTGGTTACCGCGGATCGCGTGGTGGCGCAGATTTCGACGACGCACTTTCCAGGTGAATACTCGCCCGAAGTTACTTTTCTGGGCACGCATTTCGAGAACTTGAGGATCGCGCGCCACAGCGTAGAGCCTTACCTAAGGCTCGATCTGGCGGGCGAAAGGCCTGCCGGCGCAACCGGGATGCACCTCGATCAAGGTACCGGCTTTATGAAAGCCGTCGAGGCTCAATACCAAAGACTGAAGGCGCGTCTGGAAAACTTGGGCGCGGATGCTCGTAAGAAGATGCGGTTGGAGGATTCTGACGGTTCGATGACAAAGAAGTATCACGGGGGCGCCCCGGACTACGGCGCGATTAGGCTCGGAGCCGCTGCGGCACAAGAAGAAGACCGGAAGACTGGTAAAGGCAAGTGCGACGGAATCACATGTTCGCTGGTCGAGAATGTCGAGATCAAGGACATCAGTGCGAAAGCTGCGGACGGGAAACCCGTCCAGATCCCACCTCCAGCGAAATCGTTCGGACACGTGATCCACATACCCGACTTCGGAAACGTATTTCTTGCCGAGCTGACGGTGAACCACAATTCGTTCCACCTCACGATGATTCGGCTGGAGCTGGGCTGTATCGCGAGCGGAGGGAGCGGTGTGGGGACGGCCGTCGTGAACGGCGGCGGCGGCAAGGGGTAACGGGGTTGGCTAGAGCCCGCACCTTCGTTTCAAAAGGCGACCTTTATGCGATGCGCATTCTGCGCTGGTCTACATCGGCTCGAATCCGTGCATAAGCCAAGTTTATGTTGTAGTTCCACTTCTTGATCGAAACAGGGTCCTTGATCTCTCTCGCCAGGGCGAGCGCCCGCCGATAGTTGGAAATTGCCGTGAAGTGATCGCGGCGATACAGATACACGTTGCCGGTATTCGCCAGAACCACCTGGTAGTTGTGGATGTATCCCAACTCGCGGTTGACGCACTCGGCTTTCCGGAATAATTCGAGAGCTTTCTCGTCGTCGCCCACGCCCAAATAGCAGACGGCTAGTTCGCTCCATACCATCGCGATCGACAGCCGCGCACGGGCGTCTTCAAAAATACCCAGGGATTCTTCCAGCCAAGGCATGGCATCGCGATACTGTTCCAGAATCATCAGGTTCTTGCCTATGCCCCAAAAGGCGTGGCCTCGGAAATACCAGCCACCCACTTTTTCGGCAATGCTCAGGACAGATCGAAACAAGCGGCCCGAAGAAACATAATCCTCCTGGCGAAAAAAGATGAAAGCCCAAGACAAATAGACATCCGCTTGGAGCTTGGGCAACCCTCCGTCGTGGGCTGTGACCTCCGCTTCACCGAGGAGCCGGTGCGCAAGCTCATAGCGGCCCAGCAGCCCCGAATAGAATCCACGGTGCATCTTGAGGCTGGCACACGATTCGACTTCCTGGGCAGGAGGCGGGGTGAGAGACTCGATATATTTCAAGGCTTCGTCAGCGCGCCCGTGTGCCTCCAAAACCTCTGCCCGGATGAAGCGAAGTCGCCAAAGTTCGATACTATTGCCTTGGTCTCCAGCTCGCTGGATTTCCGTCTCTGCGGTCTTGCTAGCCCCATCCACGTCGCCGAGGCGCATCAGGTCGCGTGCAATTTCATCTCTGGGTTCTTCCATAGCGGACGTGCGCTCGACAGCGCCTCCCATCCCGCACCGAGAAAATGTCATTGCGAGCTGCTTCCACCCTTCGAGAAATCCTCCTCGGTGGTTGCCCAAGCGAGTCGGATTCCTAGTTGCTTTCGCTTCTCGCAATGACATACGGAAACGTCTTCAAGACTCGACTAACCTCCACCACCTTTGCCGCCGCCGTCTACCACGAAAGGATCTTGTGGATTAGGTTGAGGGTTGTCGGCGGGAGCTACATGCCGATTCCCATGGCCATCCGGACCCACGGACGGCACAGTGGTGGCGCTGCCGTGGTATCCAAATAGCATCAGAAGGGAGACAAATCAACTAAACATAGAAAGTCCTCCTTGGGGCAGGAATTGTAAGGATGGCTTTCCGTTTTCAAGATAAAATCTTGCGTCGTCCGGATTTCGTAAAATGCCCCTCGCACAAAATGGCCGAGCCTCCATCGAGCTGGTCCAATTGCGGCACCTCGTCCCCCGCGGGGCCCTGAGGTGTCTTTCCCTCCTCCTCGCTCTTACACTTCTACAAACCTGCGCTCGCCGTATGGATCCTCAGGCGACCCTTGACCATGCGACTCAGACCTTTCGGCACGGAGACGTAGCTGCAGCCGAGAAGGAGGCAAAAAATGGATACGAGCAATTCCACGGTTTCAGTACGGAATGGGTTTGGAAATTCCAGCTCCTGCGGGCGGAAGCTCTGGCATGGCAGGGCATGAATGATCGAGTCCTCGCCCTGTTGGCATCCGAGACCTCTGCGCCGCCCTCCGATGAACTGGTCGTTCGAAAGCTACGGCTCGAGGGCTTGGCTTACGCGGATCTGCACCGCTTTTCAGAGGCGGAGCAAACGCTGGGGGAAGCGGAACGGCTGTGCAGGATTTCTTATCATTCCCCGTGCATCAACGTAGCCCTTGCGCGTGGGGAGCTAGAGATGGAGCGGGGAGCTTTTGCCCAGGCACACCTTGCCTTCGAGGAGGCGCTGACCCGAGCGAGGGCCGGGAGCGATGCGTATGGCGAGGCAAATGCGATGCTGAGCCTGAGCTGGTCAGCGCTTTTACAAGAGCATTTCGACGAGGCCCTTGACTGGTCCGAAGGCGCATACCGGGGGGCTGCCGCGATCGACGCCATGTCGGTTGCCCAGGTCGCCCTAGGTAACCAGGGATGGGCATATTACCGGCTTGGCGAGCCCGAAAAAGCCCTTCGGCTGTTCCTTGACGCGAGGGATCGCGCCGAGCAGATTGGCGCTATTTCGGATGAAGTGAAGTGGCTCACTACCGCGGGCTACGTCTACCTCGATGCCCACGATTACGACAAGGCGCAATCGTCCTACCAACAAGCACTCGATCTAGCAAAACAGATCAACAGCCGAGAAGACATCCTCAATGCTCTTATGTCTCTCGCGCTGGTTTCTGAGCGGACGGGAAATCTGGAGCAGGCACGCAATTACGCCGATCAGACAATTGCCCTCGTGCCACCAGACGGAGACCGGCTCGATGTGCTGTATCCCATGCTGGTCAAGGGACACGTTGCAGCCCGCATGCACGACGCGGCGCAGGCAGAAAAGATTTTTCGCGACATTGAGCAGGATCCGAAGAGCCACGTTTTCTTGAAGTGGGAGGCGGAGCACTCTCTCGCCCAACTCTACGAGGACGAAAACAACGCAGCCTCGGCGGACCGCGAGTATCGAGCGGCACTGAGCACGTTCGAGACAGCTCGATCTTCGCTGAAGCACGAGGAATCGGAACTGCCGTTTCCCGCCAACGCAGCGAGTATCTATGACGATTACATCCGCTTCCTGGTGAGCCAAGGAAAAGTGCCGGAAGCGCTGCAGGTCGCCGAATACAGCCGAGGCCGGACTTTGGCCGAAGGGTTGGGATTATTGCCGAAGGGGACATCTTTCAAACCTGATTCGTTAAATGTTCAAGCAATCGCCCGTCGAGCCGGCGGTGCCATTTTTTTCTATTGGCTCGGCGAGAAGCAATCTTACCTGTGGGCGATTACAGCCCACAAAACCAGCCTGTTTCCTCTGCCTGCGAAATCCGAAATCGATCTCAGCGTCCAGCGATACCGGAAAGCTCTTGCCGAACAGCAGGAATTTCTGCAATCTACTGACGCCGATGGACGGGCGCTCTACGCCATGCTGGTAGCGCCTGCCGCAACCTTGCTGACAAAGGACGCTAAAGTCTTCATCATTCCCGATGACAGCTTAAACACGCTCAACTTCGAGACGTTGCTCGTTCCCGACCCGACACCACACTACTGGATTGAGGACATTACCGTCGCCGACGCGAGTTCGCTTCGCCTGCTGGCAGCCCCTCGCGCCGTCACGAAGCATTCTGGCAGCCTGCTCCTGTTAGGCAACGCGGTTGCGCCAAACGCAGATTATCCTGAGCTGCGCAATGCAGCCTCGGAGATCGAGATCGTCGAGAAACATTTCCCCTCTGCGCAACAAAATGTATTTGCGCGCGAGCGGGCGACCCCGACAGCATATCTATCCAGCAAGCCGGAGCAGTTTTCTTACATCCATTTCGTGGCTCACGGAACTGCGAGCCGCACGAGCCCGCTTGACTCTGCCATCGTTCTGTCCCGGTCCAGCACGGCGGATGACTCATTCAAGCTCTACGCCCGCGACATCATTCATCAGCCGCTGCGGGCCGATCTGGTCATGATTTCAACCTGCTACGGAGCCGGAGCACGTGCCTATTCCGGCGAGGGCCTGGTCGGACTCTCCTGGGCATTTCTCCGAGCCGGAGCGCACAATGTGATCGGAGCCTTATGGGAAGTCAGTGACGTTTCCACTCCCCAGCTTATGGACGAACTCTACACCGGACTGAAGGAAGGGAAGAGTCCCGATTCCGCTCTTCGCGCGGCCAAACTTTCCCTGCTCCATTCCAGCAATGCTTTCCACAAGCCGTTTTATTGGGCGCCTTTCCAGCTTTACACGGGGTCATGAACGCGTGTGAGCAGCAACAGAGATTGCATGAGGAAAGCGCAATGTCCTTGACCAATGCAAATGAAGAAGCAGAACACTGCCGAGCCAAACGCGAGCACAGCCTTGTCGCAGGTCCGCGCACTCTCCATCGCGACATCGATTAGCTGTTTGCGCTTGTCCAGATACAGCTCGTATTTCTAAAGGCCAAATACTTGTCACCCTGAAACATTTATGAATGAAACGCTTTTGCCCCAAGCGCCACCCTAGTCTCGATGGTTCAAATCCTGGAATAGCAGTGCCTGCCCCCTCGCGGCCAACCAATCGAAACCCATCACAAGAAATCAACTGACCCTGCGCCAGCTACCTCGCGCTCTTGAGCGTCGCTCGCGGCATCTCGGCTTCGGGTTGCATGGATATCGCTTCTCCTGGCAAACTCCGCGGGATCACGGTTACTCTTTATCCAGATATTCGCCGGGTACATCATCTTCCGGTACCTCATGCGTGCGAACTTCCTTCTCGCCCGCATCTCCAGCGCTTTCCACACCGGCCACGACGTCGGCCTCGAACGCGTTGCCCTCCTCGATCAACTCGTCCACACTCTCGGAATCCGCAGATTCGATGTTGGATAATCCCTGCAAATCTCCTGATTGCCCCGCCGATCGCGATCTCAATCCTTGGAGTTCAAATGGCTCCGTGTCCAAACTCCGCCTTCTCGTCGGAACCCGTCTCCTGAAGGCACCCGCAGTCCTCGCGCCGGTTGTCTTCTTGCCGGCGGTTTTTGTTTTCGCCTCAGCTTTTGTCAAAGCGGGCTTCTTCCCCACCTTCTTTGCCAACTTTTTCTTCGGGGCTGTCTTCTTCTTGAGCAATTTGTTTCTGACCGCCTTCTTGACCGTCCTTACCTTGCTCGCGGCAGTTTTCTTGAGCCTTGTGTGCTTCTTCTTAGTTTTTTTGTTGGCCATACGCGCAGTCTACCATCCGCTCATGCGCGCTCACAAAACCGAGCCGAACCATTGCCAAGGTGCATAACGAACTCATTCACACTAGATGACCCGGCCAGGCAGCGAATGAACATCAGCCCGTAGGTTCCCGATTCCTGCTGGTTCAAGCAGCAGATTTCGCGAGAAACTCCTTTTTCAGATTGTAAATACACGAACCTTCGCACTGAAACCAGATAGATCGCCATCGCCAGGCCGACCAATGCCAGAAAGATCGCGATTCGCTAACCTGTGCGGCAATTCCTCTCGGACTACTAGAGGGCGAACTGTCCGGCCACGAGAAAGGATCTTTCACGGGCGCGGTGGCGCGCAAAATAGGTCGTTTCGAAGCTGCTAACTACGGCACTCTCTTTCTGGATGAGATCGGAGATATCCCGCTCGAACTGCAGACGAAGCTCCTGCGCGTCCTTCAGGAGCGAGAATTCGAAAGGCTTGGCGGCGTACAAACTCTGCGCGTTAACGTGCGTTTGGTCGCTCCCACCAATCGCGATCTGGCCGCATTAGTTTCCGAAGAACGCTTTCGCAGCGATCTTTATTACCGGTTCACGGTGTTCCCCATCCTCGTCCCACCATCGCGAGATCGTTTCGAGGACATCCCGCTGCTGGTGATGCACCTCGTGAGGACATTTTCGAAACAGATGGGCAAGCAGATCGATAGGGTTCCCGCCGACGTAATGGAGGCTCTCGTGAGTCATTGCTGGCCGGGGAACATTCGAGAGCTCCAGAATTTCATCGAGCGGAGCGTAATCCTGACCTCCGGGGACGTCCTGCGTCCAGCTCTCGCCGGCTTGAAGCGTACCACCGAAGCGGAAGCCCTGGGAGCAGTTACCCTCGAGGACGCCGAGCGAAACCACATCCGCAAGACTCTCGAGCACACTCGCTGGGTGGTCGGCGGCCCCCATGGGGCTGCAGTCCGTTTGGGAATCAAGAGAACTACACTTTACTTCCGGATGCAAAAGCTTGGCATCTCACGTTTCAACAAGGATCCCTTTCCAGTGCGGCAAAGTTGCTATGATGCGGGAGCTTCGATCTTCTGAAACCAACGCACATGGCCCAGTTAGTTAGAAACCCAAGACGCTCAATCCCGGATGGTCGTCCGGACGGCGCCCAAGCAGCCAGTAATACTTGCGGTTCGCTTCTCTGATGCGAAGGTCGTTGATGCACGCTAGCCTCAATCGCATCAGGCCGTCGTCGTTGAATTCCCAGTTCTCGTTGCCGTACGCATCGTGTCGCCGTGACGTCATCGCCCGGCCGACAATCGACAAAAGCATGAAGACGGCAAGAATCGACTTGAGCACCTTTATCACTATCACCCAGCTTTTACCATTCAACCGCCGCGTTTTGCCGGACACGGATGCTTCACCCGGTTAGGAGCAGCTGTGCGGCCACAGAACGCCACCTCGATACGGTAATTGTCTTCCTGACTTTGGTTGACGCGCTTATGTGCGGGGTGTGCAGCAAACTCCTTGACTCCGGGCCGCCTCGAAAGCATCATTGTGCTGAACAGTAAACGGTGAAGGAGTTCACCGCCAACCGCTGTCCCATCTTTGAGCCGGGAACAGCTGATGACTCCTGACAAGCGGGACTTGACGCGGAGTCATAGTACCGGCAAGAATCCGCAGAAAAAGTTCAGAAGTCGAGGTGTCGTTCTATGCAGAACGGCTGGGTTCTTGCGTCTCTGTGGGCCGTGGAAATTTTGAACCAAATGGCGAGAAGAGTCGCCACGAGGGCCAAGCCGACCCAAGAGGGATTCAAGAAAATTCTCGAAAAGGCGCGAGCATATGACTTGGAGGTAAAGACGGATATGGCGGTGGGACATCCTGGAGAGCAGATCATCCACCGCGCCGAAGTCGACGGCATTGACCTCATTATCTTGGGGCGGCGTGGTCGATCCATGATCTCCCGAATGATGTAGGGTCAGTCTCAGAACGCGTTTTGAGATATGCCCACTGCCCTGTGATGGTCGTACATTGAATTTGCCGACGAGTTATACGGTCGCTGCGCCTTTTCGGTGGCTTCGTGGATACTCCGACACAAATGGCGGACTTCATCTTCGGTCGTGAGGAAGAACTGCAGACCCTGAAACAGCGTCTGCTGAAAAGGATGCCTTTTCTTTTTCATGGACCAACCGGTGTTGGTAAGACACTGCTGATGCGCAGTCTACTGCCACAGGTGCCAGCGGCTCTCTATTGCGAGAACTCGGCAACTACACAGGTTGTGTTTCGCAGTGTGGCGCGGGGTTTGCTGGAGCTAAATGATCGGCGGATACAGATGTCCTGCCGCAATCGAGATGGCATCCAGGGGAAATCCGCTGTCTCTCTAAAAGGTATCGTGATGGATGCGCTGCGCGAGGGAAGCTACTGGATTGTCATGGATCATTTGAACCGGCCGTCGCAATCCTTCGCCGCAGTGGTCCGGGAAATCATCAGTTGGTGTTCCACACCAGTGATCGCAGTGGCACGGTCCGGTCACATGGAAGATACTGGCTTCCTCCAGCCCTTGTATTCCGATCGATCTGAGAAGTTCGAACTCAGGAATTTGGACTCTGATCTCGCGGAGAGATTCGGCCACGAGATCGTCAAGAGGGCGGGGCTTTCGGCGTCGAACATTCGTGAATTCCTGGACAAAGTGCTGGAATTGAGCGAAGGGAATCCGGGAGCGATCCTTTCCATGCTTCAGATGGCCAAGTATCCGAAATATCGCACCGACGAACATATCAAGATCACGCCGCTGTACATCGACTTCCGCATGAATTGGTCGCCCACAGTTCGAAGCCGCTGAAATTCGCAGCGCTCGGCCGACAATTGACTTCGTCTCCCTAGGTTGGCATAATTTGCTTGGGTGTTGGAGTTCACCTTTAACCGCCCGAACAGGGCAGATGACTCCTACGAAGACGAAGGAATTCTCTTGGTAGGGGTTGATTCGCTGGTTTTCCCCTCCATCTTTTGAGTCCAAGAGAATCCTAGAGTAGTTGAGCACCAGTAACACGGTATGCAAACGTGTATACGTGCATGGAGCTTTATGCCAGAGGAGTCTCTCAACTCGAACCACACTCGTCGCTTGTCAGTTACGTGCCGGCACATCGACAAGTTGCTGGCTGATATGGAAAACGCGCTCTCTGTCGCCAACTCCAGGCAAGCTTTTCCTGAGTACTTGTCTGACGTCACGCCGGCGCAACGGCGGGTGATTGAAGACTACATCGCCCGCGTCCGAGTTCAGTTATTTCGTGTCCTGGATGTTCAGGGCGTCGATCGCCCTGAGCCTTTCATTCCGGTTAGCCGATGTCTGCACATCGCCCTGACATTTATCAAGATTGCCGCCGAGGAATTGCAGCCGAGATACATGCGTGGCTATGGGGAGATTTCCACTGCGGCCGCAACCGATCTCAATCGAATTGCCTTGGAGCTGGTGAGCCTGACGACGGAGTTTGATCACTACGTCACTAGCGAAATTCGTGGGCCGCTGCAGTCTTCGGAAAAAGAACTCAACAAAACAGAAAGGAAAGATACGAATTGCTCAAGTACCTAATGGTTGGAATCGGGGGCTTCGCGGGGGCAATCGCACGCTTCTGGTTGGGCAGCTACATCGGAGGAAGAATGGGAACGCGTTTCCCGTACGGAACCTTTGTGATCAATGTTTCGGGATCGTTCCTCATCGGCCTGATCCTCACGCTGTTGGAAGAGAAGACGCATTGGAGCCCAAATTGGAGATATCTGATTCCGATTGGATTTATTGGCGCTTATACAACGTTTTCGACATTCGAATTTGAGACGTTGCGCAGTATGCAGGACGGTCAATTCTTGATCTCGTTCCTCAATATCACTTTGAGCGTAGTGGTTGGCTTCGCTGCGGTTTGGGCGGGCGTCGTAGCGGGGAGGGTAATCCCATGAATGCAGATGCATTAGTGCACGAAATCAATGTCGGTCAGGCCTTGGTGAGAGGTGCGTGCCCGATCTGCGGAGTGCTAAAGGAATTCCAGTCTACCCTCGCGGAAAAGATCCACGTGCGCGATGACCTCCGTTTATGTAATTTTCATACTTGGCTCCTGGCGCGCGCAGCTCCGGCCAAGGGCGCGGCTGCTGTTTATCTAAAGCTGCTCGAAGGCTCCCCAGCGGGTAAAGTTGGGGCGTTGGACTGTGACTTCTGCCAAAGAGTTCTCGAACAAGAGAAATTGCAGTTGCGAGAGCTTGTGAAGCGGATGCGGCGCACCATGTTTGTCCAGTGGATGAAGAGCCAGGGCAGTCTCTGCCTGAGTCACTCACGCAAATTGCGGGATTATGCTCCGTTAAAGATGAGGCGGCTCATTGACGAAATCATCGAACGCACGCGGGCTGAACTGAAGCAAGAGCTTGAGGATTTCCTGGAACACACAAAGCAAGGAGATCACACCGGCGGTGGGATACTAGGGCATGCGGCTGAATTTCTTGTCAGCCAACGAGGATTGTAAACTGGAGGAGGAGAAAGTGCTCACATCTGGACCTGCTAAGAAGGTCGCCATCTACGTTGCCGAGGACCAGCAGTATCACGGGAGTGCGGCCTATGCGGCCATCCTGGATTTTTTGTTCTTCCGGGGGGTATCGGGCGCAACCGTGACGCGCGGTATTGCTGGCTTTGGCTCCGACCACCAACTGCACACGACTCGGCTCGTAGACCTGGCAACCCGTTTGCCTATCAAGGTTGAGTTTATCGAAACTGCGCACAAAGTGGAGGAACTGCTGGCCAAACTGCAAACGATGGTCGGAACAGGATTGATTGAAATGCACGACACCACCATCGTGAAACCAGCTGAGCCAAAGAAAGCGCATGCGGCTGTTCCTGGGAAACCTGCGCTCAGGAGTGAAAGCAAGGCCAAATTGATGCGGATTTACATCGGTGAGAATGACAAGTGGAATGGCAAGCCTCTGTATGAAGCCATTGTCGGCGGTTTGCGGGCTCACGATATCGCTGGTGTCACCGTTTATCGTGGCATTTTGGGCTACGGCGCGAATCGGAGAATCCACAAAGATGCGGCGCTGAGTCTTTCGCATGACCGGCCCATCTTGCTCTCTATCGTGGACACGGAAGAGAAGCTCAAGGCGTTCATGCCCATCCTGGACGAAATGGTGCAACAGGGATTGGTAGTGCTCTCCGACGTGGATGTTATCAAGTACACACACAACTGTGAGACGAGCGAACGCCGGCAGGAGACCCGTGCATGAAACTAGAAGGCAAGGCCAAGATGCTGCGAATTCACTTCGGCGAAGATGACAAGTGGCATGGTAAGCCGCTCTACCAAGCAATCGTCGAGAAGTGCAGAGAGCTTGACGTTGCCGGTGCAACGGTCTATCGCGGCATCGAAGGCTACGGTGCCAGCACCCTGATTCACCGCGCTCACCTGCTCAGGTCTTCCGATCGCCCAATTATGGTGTCTGTTGTCGATACGCACGAGAACATCGGCAAGCTCCTGCCTGTGTTGGATCAGATGGTGGACGAGGGTTTAATCGTCATGTCTGACGTGGAAGTTGTCAAGTACGTGCACCAAGAGGGCGTCCGCTCTCCGGCATCATGAGGGCATGACGAAAAGTGAAGACAATTCGTCAATCATGGTTAGCCTGCAACCGGAACATCCTTTCTCGGCGATAGCAACAGTGACGAGCTACGTTGACGGCGCAGCGAGACTCTTTCGTCTGGCCCAACTAGCGGAAGAGTTGAGTTCGAGTCGAATCGCAGACGAGGCACGGGACCTCGCGAGCCGGATCTCCGAGGGCCGTTTCTATGTTGCGTGCATTGGCCAGTTCAAGCGGGGCAAATCCACGTTGATCAATGCTCTGATTGGCGATTCTGTTCTTCCAGTCGGCTTCACTCCCGTGACTGCGGTTCCGACTGTAATCAGGTTCGGAGACCGGCGCAGGGCGCGAGTTCAGGTAGGAAATGGTTCTTGGCAGGAAGTTAGCGTATCTGATCTCAACCAGTACGTGTCAGAAGAATGCAACCCGGAGAACACAAAGAGAGTTCGGGGCGTAGAGGTTTTTGTTTCCAGCTCGTTGCTGGCCGGTGGCATGTGCTTCGTGGACACACCCGGCCTTGGCTCAGTATTCACCGGGAACACGGCGGCAACTGAGGCATTCATACCCCACATCGATGCGGCGCTGGTCGTGATCGGTGCCGATCCGCCGCTGGCCGGAGAAGAACTCGCGCTTGTAGAAACCATAGCCCAGCACGTCCAGGATCTCGTCCTGGTTCTGAACAAGGCTGATCGGACAACCCCAGAAGAAAAGACTGCTGCTGTGAATTTCGCGGAACACCAACTACAGAAGCGATTGCAGCGTAACCTTGGTCCAATCTTGGAAGTGAGTGCAGCGCAACGAATCGAAAATCGAGGCCCGGAACGTGATTGGCAAAAGCTGGTGGATGCCCTGAACGGACTGGTTGATGAATCCGGACGGCAGTTGATCTATTCGGCGTGTGAGCGAGGGATCAGCCGGCTCAGTGAGCAACTGTTGGCAGTTATCAGCGAGGAACGGGAAGCACTGCAGCGGCCAATCGAAGAGTCCGAACGGCGAATTGCGACCATGAAGGCAACGATCACCGAAGCCGAACGATCGATGCGCGAACTTGCGTATTTATTCATGGCCGAGCAGCAACACATTTCCGATCTCTTTGTGGACCGGCATAAAGCATTCCTCGCAAGCGTATTGCCCCGAGCCAAGGAGGAATTTGAAAAGGCAATTTTGTCCCTGCAACATGGGGCAGGACCAGGCTGTCGCCGCCGAATGATGAAAGAGGCACAAGAAATCGCAAAACGACATGTCCTGCCATGGTTGAAGCCCGAACAGGAAGAGGCAGAACGGCAGTATCGGCGAGTGTCGCGTCGATTCGTCGAGATGGGCAATGACTTTCTGAAGAAACTCTCTGGTGCGGATATGCCCGAACTTGCCCGCATGCCGCACGCGCTCGACTTTGAAACCGGTTTCCGTGTTCGTTCGAGGTTTACTTTTATGGATTTCATCGAGGTCGCGCAACCTGCTTCACCGCTGCGATGGCTGGCCGATATCTTCCTGGGTCTCGTCGGTGCTCGGGGCATGATCGAGAATGACGCACGAGATTTCCTGGCCACACTAACCCAAGTCAACAGCACCCGAGTGCAGAGTGACATCCTGAATCGAGTCCAGGAAAGCCGAGGTTATCTGGAAGTCGAGATTCGTAAGCTCTTACACGAAATCAGCCGCGTAGCAGAACAAGCTCTTGGCAATGCGAAAAGAGCACGGGAAGCGGGGGCATCAGCGGTCGAGGCAGCATGGGAAAGATTGGTCACATTGCAGCGTGAGGTCGTAAAGCTGGGTGATGTCGCCGATCAGCCTTCCACCGGACCGGCGCAATGAGAGTTCGCGGCAGTTTCGACTTCACTCATTCGGCACCCCTGGATGGGGGATGATCAGAATTCTCTGGTAAGGATCTCACGAGCCAGCATGCGCCCGCATGCTGCGCTCTTGACTCACGACCGCACCGTTCCCGCGGCCATTCTCACTGGCGTTAACCTTGAATTGCTCGACCAGGCGGCGGAGTTCGGCCGATGTCTCCACCAACTGTTGTGCCGCCTTCTGCGTGTCGCTGGCTCCCCGTGACGTGCTTTCCGCGGCCTGTGCGACACCCGCGATATTGCTGGTGATCTCGCCGCTGCCGTGCGCCTCTTCGCTCACGTTGCGCGCCATCTCGTTGGTCGTTGCGTTCTGTTCTTCCACCGCCGTCGCAATCGTGCTCGAGATTCCGTTCACCTGGTTGATCACTTCGCTGATCGACGCGATGGCATCCACTGCCGCCTTGGTATCCATCTGTTTGGCTTCGATCTTGCGGCTGATGTCTTCGGTGGCCTTCGCTGTTTCCTTGGCCAGCTCTTTCACTTCGTTGGCCACCACGGCAAAGCCCTTGCCCGCTTCCCCGGCGCGGGCGGCTTCAATGGTGGCGTTCAAAGCAAGCAGGTTGGTTTGCTGCGCGATAGAAGTAATGACCTTGATGAGCTGACCAATCTCGGTCGAAGAATCACCCAGCTTGGACACGGTCGCCGTCGTGGTCTCAGCAACCTTGACGGCGGAGGTGGCAATCTTGGCAGCTTCGCTGGCGTTCTTGGCGATTTCCTTGATGCTGGCACCCATCTCCTCGGCGCCGGTGGCGACCGTCTGCAAGTTCTGGCTCACTTGCTGGGCGGAGTTGGAAACAACGTTGGCCTGGGCCGACGTTTCCTCGGAGTTTGCGGTGATCTGATGGCTGGTACTGAAGAGTTCCTCGCTGGCACTGGCTACTTGCACCGAATTTTCCGTGATGGCCAGGATCATGCGTTTCAGGCTGCCACTCATCTTGTTGATGGCGGTGGTCAGGTCGCCCAGTTCGTCCTGGCTGCGGACCTTCAGGTCGTCGCGCGTCAAGTCGCCTGCCGCAATGGCCTCCGTCTGGACTAGAACTGATTGGGGTACGCTAGAGATGCCGCGGCTCAGAAAAATGGCAACAAAGATTCCGATGCTCAGTGCCGCTGAAGTAGTCATAGTCATGGTCAGGTTAAGCGAGCGGTTCTTCGCATGTGAGTCTGCTTTGTCCTTGTCCAGCAGCATGACGAACGAATCCGCCAAGCTGTCAAGGGATTTCTTGACTGCTAGATTGGCCGGTGTAATCTGGTCGGCATTTTCGTTACCCGCCCGGATGACAGCATCGCGCTCGTCGCTGGCTGCATGATCGACGGCAGCCTCTTCAATCGCGCGGAGTGGGGGAAGGTGCTTCTTAATGTCGTCCAGTCGGTCGAGGTCGGCCTGAGGCCATTTAGGCGCCAATTCGTCCAACTGGGCAACATCTTTTCCAATGTCGCTCCAGGCTCCGTCGAACGCCCTTTTAGCTTCCTTCCACCTGGCCGGCTCTGTTCCCGCAAGAATGGCTTGGCGCCCTTGACTTGCGTGTAGTTTAAGTCCCGCTGCAACTCTCTAGCGGTTTCGATCGCCGGGAAGCGCAGATCAACCATGGCGTCCTGGTTCTTCCCGAGGTCGGTCGATTCTACATAGTTCATCGTGGTGCTGAAGACCGTCAAGGCGAGGATCACCCCGAAGCCCAGACCCAGTTTTTTCCTCAGTGTCAGCCTCATTCTGCCCGAACAACACGCAGCGTTCCCAGTTGTCTGCGGAGTGAAACGTGTCGTCCATTTCTTGTGCTCGTCATCTGACGCCTTAACGCTAATGCCCAGTTTGTCTGTTCAAGTCATTAGCGGCATTTGCAGTGGTCTTTTCAACGCGAAGTCTCTGGTTGTCGAAGGTCTCTACAGGTATATCGGCAGTCACGGTGTATTCCTACAGGGACAGGGTAAGAACCCCCATGTGTACACTCGTCGCGTCGATTTCACAGTTCATCTATCAGACCTGCGCCGGCGCTATCGGTCGCGCTCTTTAAAGATGCCCTAAACGGTGCAATCCGAAGGTGGCCGGCCACAAAAGTGTCTTTTGATACTCCCAACCGGAAGGGTGGGGCAACACAATGTGGCGATTGGACGATGCCGTCTAGCGAATCATGGCGAAGCTTCCCTGGTGGAGTACAGGGCATGCATTTTGTGCGGACCTGAGAATGCGTGATTTTGACCGGAACGTGTTCCGAGCCTTCTCCTGTTCGCCGAAGACACTCAACAGAAGGCGCACGTTGGTTACCTTGTCGGTCACCCTCTCCTCAGGCATGCTCGAGAAGATGTGGGAAATCGAACAGCTTGCGGGCGTGGACTCGTCGGATAGCACTCCTGAGTCGATTTGCGCCTGTGTGGCCAAGATCTTCCGCGTAAGCGAAACAGAAGTCGCGTTGCTGGAGCTTGGCGGAAGTCTGCTGAACTTCTTGTACCCTGCCGAGTTGAAAACGGCGGGGGCGATCCCTCTTTCGAGTTCTGCAGTAGCGGCCCGCACAGCGCGGACCCAGCAGGCTGAGCTTTTCAATGGCTTCACGCAAGTAAAGCATTTCAGCATTTTTGAACTCGTCAAGCTAGGCGCCAGCGGACTGGACGCGCAGGTAATTCAGAAGCTCATGTCTGCGCCGATTCTTGCCGAGAACGGAGAAGTAATTGGTGTGATTCAAGTCTCCCGTAAGGCCCCACGCCCAGCCGCTGCTGGGCCGGACTTCACTCCCGACGATCTGCGGAAACTGGAATCAGTTGCTAGCATCGTGGGTAGACTGATGGCCAGCAAGGACTGATCGTTGTCGTGAAATTGCCGCTAGACTGCTAATCAGGAGTGTAGCCAAGGAAGTCTCCGGTGGTCCTCGTCAGACCTCTCTTTGAGAGGCCGCCATGCGTAGAGTTCAATTCCTGACTTTACCGTATTTTTCTTGGTCAGTTGCGTCTTTGCCTGGCCCCGGCAACAACATCGGGCTGGAACAAGTGGTCCGGAGACGCCGCCATTACCAGCCTGAAGTTACTCTGAGAAAAGCGAAAGCGCCCCAGACTCATCGAGTCGTGAGGCGCTATCGCTGAACAGCCCTCCCCCGAAAACTGCTCGATTCCAACTTAGTCCCCGTCCCAAACTTCCTGAATAGCTCCTGCGTGCCACATGGCCGCACTGCTGGGCTATGAAGGCAGCGCGCCCAGGTTCGGCTGTCAGAGTCCGCCCGTCCGTTCCGGTCCTGCATAGGCGCCCGGCTGCGCGGTCGTTATCCAGCCACGAAGTTTCCTGAATTTCGATGCAACCTATCTCGGAGAACCACATCAAAATTACAACTTGATGGGGAATCGACCGTATGCCCACCGCGCAAGAACAGCAGTACGGTAAGAAAACTGCCGGGCCGGACAGAATTCGACCATCATCCGCGTGGACGGCAGTCTGTCCCCTTGCTTCCCCATGTATTCGGCAACACACGACTGGGGTGTCATCGAGAATCATAAGTTCGACGTTCCGCAATTGAATGAAACGAAAAAATCTTGTCAGACCTCACTGCTTTTCGACCTTGAATCACAAGCTGGGTTTCTGCTACAACGACACTAGAGTAGTGAAGTGGGTGCTCAAGCAGGCTGCACCTGGTTTCCAAGGCGTGAGTGGCAGCTCCACTTAACCGGGTAGAGACCTTCCCAAGGTCTCACAAGTTTGGGGCAAGTTTGGCTGGCGAAAGTTGGCGCGCAGTGCAGGTATGATGCTTGTCCGGCGCCCTGAGATCCGTTTCTGAACGGTTCTCTTTGGCGTAAACTTTGAACTTCCTGTAACACGTTGTAGGAGTTCCCGGTGGCTTTTGATAACAGGCTTGAAAGTGCTCTGCCATGTTTCGGCAGAATCGTGCGCGCCTGTGCTGCTACTCAAAGTTTCGTTCACTTCAGTTCTTTTTATCCCTGCACCATTTCCTGCCGCGCGGATGGCCATCCCGTTGTCCGCAATTTCACACCCGCAGTTCAAGAAACCGCATATGCCGGAGGAAGATAATGGCTACCCATCTCGTACAAATCGATAACGATGAGGAAATCAAACAGCGCCTGGAAGCAGAACGCAGCCGGCTGCGCAAGATCGCTGGTTTGGACCAGCCCACACATTTTCATCGCCCGGTAGAGCGGACGTTTAAAGCCGAGGAGCGGGATCGCGTCACGATTCTGTTTGGCGGTTTTACGTGGAAGCACGAGGATCTAATCCGCGCCGTCTTCCAGGGGTGCGGTTATCGCTGCGAGAAGCTGCCGGTGCCCAATGTCGCGGCCTTCCAGACCGGCAAAGAATTCGGCAACAACGGGCAATGCAATCCGACTTACTTCACGGTTGGCAATCTGGTGCAGTACTTACAATTCTTGGAGAAGGAAGGTCTATCGCGAGACAAGATCCTGAATAACTTCGTTTTCTTCACTGCGGGATCGTGCGGTCCATGCCGCTTCGGAATGTACGAGGCGGAATATCGTTTCGCACTGAAAAACGCTGGCTTCGACGGCTTCCGGGTCCTGTTGTTCAAAGACAGTGACGGCATCAAAGCGGCTTCCGGTGAGCCCGGACTGAAATTTACGATCGACTTTGGATTGGGAATGCTGAACGCTATGCACCTTGGCGACGTGATCAACGACCTGATTTATCAGATTCGCCCTTTCGAAGTGAATAAGGGTGAGACCGATCGCGTATTCCGGGAAATGGTGGACGGGCTTTGCGATGACCTCAGGAATCGCGACTCATTCGAGATTGAGCAGCGGGCGCCGAATTGGCTCAAGCCGAAATTCAAGAGCAATAAAGTGCTGAGAAACACCGCCAATGTCTTTGGCAAAATGCACGAGCACATGTGGGGCAAGGACTATTTAAACGCTCTCCATACCGCTCGCGAGCGGATGGATCGCATCGAAGTGGACCGCACCAAGGTCAAGCCGGTAGTAAAGATCACGGGGGAGTTCTGGGCTCAGATCACCGAGGGTGATGGCAACTTCCACATGTTCGATTTTCTCGAGCGTGAAGGCGCCCAGGTTATTGTGGAACCAATTGCAACCTGGGTGGCTTACCTGTTGTATCAAGCCAAGGCGCACGCGATTGCGAAGTGGCCGGTGAACCGCCCGCATCGCAATCCGGAGTGGTATGAAGTGAAGAAAAATCTGGCTAACTATTTCGGCTTGCACAAAAAACTCTGGGGCATTGGCTTCGGGGAGAGGGCTTGGAAATACTTCTACCACCGCGCGATCAAGAACATGGGCGGCATTACGCACCATCTAGTACCGCAGACAGAGTTGGCCGAAATGGCTCACCCCTTCTACAACCAGTTCGCACGAGGCGGCGAAGGGCACTTGGAAGTGGGCAAGAACGTTTACTACACCGTGCACAAGCTGTGCCACATGGTGCTGGCACTGAAGCCCTTCGGTTGCATGCCTTCTTCGCAGTCGGATGGAGTGCAATCGGCAGTGGTCAACAAATTCAAAGACATGATTTTCCTGCCAATCGAAACCTCTGGTGAAGGCGAAGTGAACGCGCACAGCCGCGTACAGATGGCGCTGGGGGAGGCGAAAGTCAAAGCCAAGACCGAATTCGAACAGTGTCTGAAATCCACAGGCAAGAGCTTGGATGAGATCCGGGACTACATCGCGGAACATCCTGAACTACACCGGCCTTTCTACCATGTGCCTCATCGCGAGGGTGTTGCGGGAACTGCTGCCCAGTTCATTTTGCACGTGAGCGATCGCATGGATAAGAGCACGCGGTCGTGGAATCGCTCGCGTGTTCCTGGAATCACAGTGCCAAACGCCGCATGAGACTACACTAATGGCGACCGCCGTCTTGCTATGGATTGGTTCAGCCGGCAAGATGGCGGTCAGCACAACCAGAACGCTTACGAACCTTTCTGGCCAGTTATCGGAGAGACGATGCACGACCATCTGGAACAGCAATCGAAGCCGCAGCTACTTCACATAGCTCCCGCGCCTCCACAGAAACCGCATGACCATCACACGGAATTCATGGTCGGACTCGATGTGGGCTCGACCACCGTTAAAGCGACGGTCGTGGACGCGGCGACCGACAAGGTGCTGTGGCAGGACTACCAGCGGCACGAGACCAAGCAGCCGGAGAAGACGCTGGAGTTCCTCCGGCGCATGGAAAAAGAGGTCGGCATCAACCGCCATAACACACGAATGTTCATGACCGGCTCTGGTGGCGGAGCGATCGCCGATCAGATTGGCGCCAAGTTCGTGCAGGAAGTCACCGCAGTTTCGCTCGCCGTGGAGAAGATGCATCCGGAAGTGTATTCGGTGATTGAACTGGGCGGACAGGATGCCAAGATCATTGTTTTCAAAGATGACGAGGAAACCGGGCGCAAGAAGAAAATCCCCTCGATGAACGATAAGTGTGCAGGCGGAACTGGCGCGGTTATCGACAAGATTAACGCCAAACTAAAAATTCCGGTGCTAGAACTCTGCGAACAGAAGTATCACGGAATCAAACTTCATAAAGTTGCGGGAAAGTGCGGAGTTTTCGCTGAGACCGATATCAACGGCCTGCAGAAGGTCGGTACTCCGCCGGATGAACTGATGGCGTCGCTGTTTGAGGCCATCGTTTTGCAAAACCTGAGCGTGCTTACTCGTGGCCATACTTTGCGGCCTCACGTGCTGCTTCTTGGCGGTCCCAATAGTTTCATTCGCGGGATGCGCGAAGCTTGGCAGGCAAATATCCCCCGTATGTGGCAGGAGCGGAAGGTCACCATCCCCGATGGCGCAAAGCCCGAGGACCTTATTAAAGTTCCGCAGAACGCGCAGTACTTCGCCGCCATGGGCGCTATTGAATTTGGCAAGAGTGAGGAAGACTGCGTCGGATGCTACCAGGGATACGAGAAGCTGGTGCACTACATCGACTATGGACGTCAGGAAGAGAAAGCCAAGTCCGGCGCCAAAGCGTTGACCACCACCGACACGGAACTCGATGACTTCAAGTTTTCCTACCGTCGCAATAAATTCATTCCTGCAACTTTCCATACCAATCAAGTGGTGGGAGGGTTCATCGGCATCGACGGAGGTTCCACTTCGACCAAAGCCGTGCTGCTTGACGAAAAAGGCGACATCCTTTGCAAGGCTTACCAGCTCTCGAACGGGAATCCGATTCAGGACACGATTGAGATGTTCGAGAACCTTCGCGGACAAGTGGAAGCGCAGAAAGCGAAGCTGGAAGTTTTGGGAGTTGCCACCACCGGCTATGCGAAGGATATTCTGAAAGACGTTTTGCATGCAGATGTGGCACTGGTCGAGACCGTGGCTCACACGGAATCGGCGCTGAAGTTTTACGAGGATCCGCACGTCATCGTCGACGTGGGTGGGCAGGATATCAAGATCATCATCCTGCACAAGGGCCGCGTCAAAGATTTCAAACTCAACACGCAATGCTCGGCCGGAAATGGATATTTCTTGCAGTCAACCGCAGAAGGCTTTGGATTGAGCGTGGAGCAATACGCCGATCTCGCTTTCTCAGCGCGGTCGATGCCGGTCTTCGGGTACGGCTGTGCCGTCTTTATGCAATCCGATATCGTGAATTTCCAGCGGCAAGGCTGGCGCGCGGAGGAAATTCTTGCGGGCCTGGCGGCGGTGCTTCCTAAGAATGTGTTTCTTTACGTGGCCAGCATTCCCAATCTGGCGGCGTTGGGCACACGTTTCGTTCTGCAAGGTGGGACGCAAAACAACATGGCGGTGGTGAAGGCGGAAGTGGACTTCATCCACAACAGCTTCCGCGCGGCGGGTAAGACGCCGGAAATCATTGTCCACGAATTCTGCGGCGAATCGGGCGCGATCGGAGCCGCGGTTGAGTCCGTTCGCCTGTGGCGCAATGGCCAGCAGACAACATTCGTCGGACTCGATGCAGTTCGTAAAATCCAATACCGCACCACGCGTAACGAAAGCACGCGTTGCAACTTCTGCAAGAACAACTGTCTCCGCACTTTTATCGACATTCGAACCGCCCCCAAGGATGATTTGGCCTTCGTGCCGATCCAGAAAGTCACCAAGGTTCCGCTGATGCACGGCGAGCAGCGCCTCATCATCGCCACCTGCGAAAAGGGCCTGGTCGAAGATATCAACGACATGAAGGACATCAAGGCGGGAATCGACGAGATTAAAGATAAGTATCCCAACTTTGTGGACTTCGCAGCCCATGAAGTCTTTCGTCCGGTCAATGCGAAGAATGTGGCCGATCCCATTCCGGTGACAACATTCTGGAACAAGGCGGCCAAACCGCGCATTCCGCTGATGGAGGGTCGCAAAAAGCTTCGCGTGGGCATTCCGCGCGTGCTGAATATCTACACCTACGCGCCGCTCTTCAACGGATATCTTGAGAGCCTGGGTGTGCAGCCGGAAAACATCGTGTATTCCGACTACACCAGTTCCGATCTGTACCGCGCAGGGGCGAGCCGCGGGGCCATCGACCCCTGCTTCCCGGCAAAGATCGGCATTTCGCACGTGTACAACCTGATCCAGGAGAAGCACCGGAAGAAGCCGCTGAACGTAATCTTTTTCCCCATGTACGATGTGCTCACTTCTCCTCTAGTAAAAATTGTTGGCGCGAACGCGTGCCCGACCGTTACGGCCACGCCGGAAACCGTTAAGGCCGCGTTTACGAAAGAGAACGACGTATTCGCCGAGCACAATGTGAAGTACGTGGATCCGGTCCTGAACTTCGCCGACCGCAAACTGTTCGCACACCAGATGCTGCAAGCGTGGCAGTTCCTCCTGGGTTTGTCCCAGGAAGAGAACGACCGCGCGGTCGAAGTCGGCTACAAGGCGCTGGCGGACTATGAAGCGAGCATCCGCAAGCGCGCTCGCCAGGTTCTCGATCAATTGGAGCGCGAAGACCGCATCGGCATTGTGATGCTGGGCCGGCCGTATCACCATGATCCCGGACTGAATCACGAGATCATGGAGGAGTTCCAGAAGCTGGGCTATCCAATTTTCTCGCAGAACACGCTGCCGCTGGACGAAGACATGCTGGAGCGTTTGTTCGGCGATGAAGTTCGCGCTGGAATCATCAGTCACCCGCTCGATATCACGGACGCCTGGAAAAATTCTTATTCCTGCAGCACCAACCACAAAGTATGGGCGGCAAAATTCACGGCGCGGCACCCGAACTTGGTGGCGCTGGAAATTTCCAGTTTCAAATGCGGCCACGATGCGCCGATCTATGGCGTGGTCGAAGGCATTATTGAGCAGTCCGGAACACCGTATTTCTGCTTCAAGGATCTAGACGAGAACAAGCCGTCGGGCTCAATCAGGATTCGTGTCGAGACCATCGATTATTTCTTGCGGCGCTACCGCGAAGAAGTTATTCGCAAGCGCGAGGCAGCTGAAGATATCGAAGCGCAGCTGGCCGCACTGGAAGCCGAACTACGAGGGCAAACTGCATCCGAAGCTATCCTGTCCGGGGCACTGCAATTCGAACCGGAGGCGCGGGAGATGGCGGCGGACTAAAGAACATAACTTCGCCGTGGCCATCTTTTCCAAGCATAGATGGCCGCTGACTTGCGCTCATGCGATTGGATTCGCGAATTTTAATTCGGTTTGGCGGGAAAACGCCGCTGTTGGTAAAACCAGGGACCTCTGTTCTTTTTCGATCCCCAGAAACCACCTGAGCGCGAAAGAGGCTGGTGGCTCACCGTGTTTCATCTGAAGAACCTGGGTAATTTCGCGCGCGAACCTTAATATGGCTCCGCAGTAATTACTGCGGAATGTAACGATTGAGCAGCGGGAACACGGTAGAAATAAAGGGAAGAAGCCGTTGCTCGGCAGCCTCCGGCGTTTCGCCGGGCAACATATCCGTCGTGATGCGAACCAGGGCGCCATCGCTCCTGTTCAACCGAATCGCGTCTTTAACCAGGTAGAACTTGGCCCAATATTCACTGGCCACTCCGCGGTCGTGAGCCCAGTACCAATACAACACCAGTTTGCGTGCACCGGCTCTGGAAATGACGTAGCGGTTCGCGGGAAACGGGCTATGGCCGGGTAAAGCAAGCGTGATTTGGCTGTTCTCCACTGGAGTCCAACCGGCGGCGGGCAGACAGTTTTTAGGGGAATGAATGGTGTCGCCCGTGCGCTGGCTCGGGAAGTAGGCGATGTAGAGATTCGTGGGCGCAAAGCTATCCGCCGTGTAATAGTCGCGAACTATGAACTCGCCCGGTCCCAGGACGTCGAGGATTTCCTTTTCAAGGGGCCGATCGACGCCCTTCCACGGACCCAGCTGCATGGGAAACGACTGAAGCGGTAGGCGCGGTGGGAAGATTTCGGTGCGGCTGCGTGCCTGCAGCAGAATCGCCGTCAGCGCGATCAAGCCGGCGGCAATGCCCAAGCGAAGTCCGCTAAAGGGCTTCATGATGGACTTCCTTTCTCGGGCCAGAAAGCACGAACTGTCCGATGCAGAAGATAAAGCATGGCTAGCGATGCGACAAACATGAGCCAACCCTGGAATTCGTGAAAGAAGCCCTGTGCTTTATCCGGATCCCAATATTGCACCAGCAGGCCGGTGACCACGACGCGCAGGCTGTTGGCAGCCACGGCGATGGGAAGTGAGGCGACCGCCAACAGGATGCGTACAGAGTTGTTGCGCTCCATAAGATAACCGTAGATCACGGCGAGCGTTGCAAGTGACATCAGCGAACGAATTCCGCTACAAGCGTCAGCTACCTCCAAAGCCATGGCCGGAAGAATGATGACATTGCCTTCTCGCAGGACCGGCACGCCTAACCAGGCTAAGATCGCGCTGGCTATTTTCGAGGCCAGCAGTTGCAGCGGGAACGTGATCTGGTTGAAGACGATGGCTGGAATGGGAATCATCAGCACGAGGAAGGCCCAGGGAAACAAAACGGCTCGAAAGAAACTCCAACCGAAAAAGAACACGATCAAGCCAGCCAGCACGATCAGCAAAGAAAAGCGGGAAAGGAAGAGCTCTGCCCCCATTCGACCCACAACGAGTACGCATAGCCCAGACCCCAAAAGCAGCAGCCCCCACCACGACGGCCGCGGTGGCAGACGCCCCAGTCTGGAACGCTCCTGCCAGATGACAAAAGCAGTGAAGAGCGGAACGAAGAAACCGTGCGAGAAGTTGGGATCACGCCACCACTGTTCGACCAGGTGGGCGAGTGTAGGGAGGTACAGCCAGAGCAAAAGCCCAGCCAGCAGGGCCGTTCGCCACACAGAGAACCACGCCGGTCCGGCGGCGAGCGTCGGGGGCGGACTTGGTTGCTCGACTTTCAGCACGTGGCTCAAGGACCAGCCTCTATCTTACAGTGGGGATGTCGTCCAGCATAAGCGAAGGGATGAGCGCCCGCAATCAAAACACGGGAAGGGACCCCGTGCTTTTGGCTGAGGAGTGGCTCATTGTCGTAGTTGAGTCGTGGATAGAGTGTGGCACACGGGTGGCTCGGATCATCACGGTCAGAGGTCGCGCAGCGCATTCACCCTCAATGGACCTGATGTCTACGAATTTGACGCCTACCAGAAAAGTGATTGCGGTTCAAAATGCTACCAGAATAGCGGAGAGCATTTCAGCACGGTACCGAGGTATCTGTCTTTGGGGATATTACAGAAGAGTTGTTGTGGCTCAGGCAGGCCGAGCCCGTCGAGCGGTGATTGAGGCGTAGGAGCGTAGCCGGCTGCTATTCTCTTAGCAGGTCGCGTCGGACCAACCCCGAGACGCAAGAATTCCCGGCCGACCATTGGAGCGGACCGCTGTGATCTATGGAATAAAAGTCGTTCTCACATACCTGCTCGGTACTGACCAGGCGGGGCGCAATTTCCGAGTCCATCCAGATGACACGTTCGTCGTGTCGTATGCGAGGTCCGGAAATCTCTGGACCAGATTTCTGGTCGCCAATTTGGTTCACCCCGAAACCGAGGTTCGACTGTCCAACATTGAGCGCCTCGTCCCCGACACCTCGAACCAATCCAATCGGGCCCTCAAACGCACGCCTCGCCCACGGTTCATTAAGAGCCACAACTATTTTGATCACCGGTACAAGAAAATCATTTACATCGTCCGCGACCCGCGGGATGTGATGCTCTCCTATTATCACTTTCAGAAAAAGTACCGCCAGATTGACGACAGCTACCCGCTTGAACGCTACGTCGATAATTTCATCAATGGCGTTTTGGGATCGGAAGGCTGGGGTACGTGGCATGAGAATGTGAGCACTTGGATCATGACACGCTACAAGGATCCGAACTTTCTGTTACTTCGCTACGAAGATATGATCCGCGACACATTGCGAGAGTTGAGCCGGATTGCCGCTTTCCTCGGCATCGACTCCAGTCCTTCCCGGTTGAACGAGGTGATCGCGCGAAGTTCCGCGGACCACTTGCGCAAACTGGAGAAGGAGGACGCCAACATATGGATCGGAACCAGGAATCGTCGCCAAGATATTCCCATGGTGAGAGCGGCCACCTCTGGAGGGTGGCACACCGCCCTTCCCAAAGAGTGTGTCGCGAAGATCGAGGCTGCGTGGGGCGACTTAATGTTGACTGTAGGGTACGAACTGACCACGATCAGCATAGCCCCGGCAAGGCCATTCCTCAGCCTATCATCTTCAGAGCACTGACTGCGGCTCGAGGATTTGACGCCCGGAAGGGCCAGTGCGGGCGAGACTTAGGCTCGAGTGTAAACAATGGAATGGATGCCCCCGGTCAAAGCTGCATCAAGTGTGCCAGAGTGGAAAGCGCAAGACCAACCACTACGAATGATGGAGCGTGCAAGATGAAGGTTACGACGATCGGCATCGATCCGCCAAAGAACATACTGCAGGTTCACCGGGTGGATGAGCAGGGCAAGATGGCATTCCGGAAACAGTTACGTAATCAGGTGATGGATTTCTTTGCCCAGCGAACTCCGTGTTTGGGGGTATGGAGGCATGCGGCAGCGCACATACTTGGCGCGGCGACTGATCAAACTGGGCTACACCGTAAAGCTGATGGCACCGCAATTTGTGAAACCTTAATGTCAAGACGAACAAGAACGATGCAGCGGATGCAGAGGCCATTTGTGAAGCGGTGCGCCGTCCGAACATGCGGTTTGTGCCCGTCAAGACCGAGGAGCAATAGGCCGTGCTGTCCGTGCACCGGGCGCGGCAGGGTTTCGTGCGACAGCGCACTGCACAGGCGCATCAGATTCGCGGGTTAGTGGCGGAGTACGGCATCGTGATTCCGCAGGGGACTGGGCACATCGGCAAATGTCTGCCGGAGATTTTGGAAGATGCGGAGAACGCGCTACCGGGTTGTTTCGGCAACTGCTGCGACAACTGGGCGAGCATTTGAAAACATTAACCCAATTAGTGGAGGAGATGGAGCAGCAGATTCAGCAGTGGCATCAGGGGGGAACGAAGCGAGCCAGAAGCTGGCCGCAATGCCAGGGATCGGTGCGATCACGCAACTGCGATGGTGGCATCGGGGGGCGATGCGCAAGACTTTTCCAATGGCCGGCAATTTGCGGCCTGGCTGGGATTGGTGCCGCGGCAACACTCCAGTGGCGGCAAGCCGAGGTTGCTCGGGATTAGTAAACGCGGTGATCTCTGCCTCCGCACGCTGTTGAAACACGGAGCACGATCCGTGGTGCAGGCGACAGCGCGCAGGAAAAAACCTCCAGTGTATGAGTCGTCCACCCACTCATGTCTGCAAGCATTGGTCTTGCGGAGAAACAAGAATGTCGCCGCAGTTGCCGTGGCCAATACGAATGCACGGGTCATCTGGGCATCGTTGGCGCATGATCGGCACTACCAGGCTGGCTTCGCTGTCGCGGCCTGAACTCGAGATCACGAGGAATAGGCCGTGGAAAAGTCACATCGCGAAAAAGTAAACTTCCACTTTTTCACGATGTTTGGAAACCGCAGAGACGCGGTTTCCCATATAAGCGGCCCCCCGATTTCTGACACGCATTGAGGGTTAGTTTCCGGCAAAATCTACTACCTGAGAAGGGGAGGTTTGCCGTGAAGAGGAAGCGTTTTTCTGTGGAACAGATCGTGGCGGTGCTGAAGCAGGCGGAGGTGGGGGTGCCGGTGGCGGAGCTGATCCGACAAGTGGGGATTTCGGAGCAGACGCTGTATCGGTGGAAGAAGCAGTACAAGGGACTGGAAACCGATCAGGTCCGCCAGTTCAAGCAACTGCAGGAAGAGAATGGGCGGCTGAAGCGGTTAGTGGCGGAGCTAACGTTGGACAAGGTGATGCTGCAGGATGTGCTGGCAAAAAAACTGTGACGCCCTCGCGGCGCCGCCCGGTGGTGAGCTATTGGCACGACACCTATCGGGTGAGCGAGCGGCGTGCGTGCCGTGTGGCGCGGATGGCGGTCTCGACCTTCCGCTATGAGAGCGTGCAGGAGCCGAGGACGGCACTGCGGCTGCGGATTCGGGAGATCGCTCAAACTCGGGTTCGTTACGGCTATCGGAAAATCCGGGTGCTGCTGAATCGGGAGGGTTGGAAGGTGGGAAAGAAGCTGGTGTATCGCCTCTATCGAGAAGAAGGCTTGGCACTGCGACACAAGCCGCGCCGGAAGCGTCGGGCCGCGATGCATCGCCGCGAGCGTTTCCGGCCCACCGCACCTAATCAGGTGTGGAGTCTGGATTTTGTGGCCGAACAATTGGCCGATGGGCGACGGCTTCGAGCGTTGACGGTTCTGGATGTATTTACACGAGAAAGCTTGGCCATCGAAGTCGGCCAGGGGTTGAAAGGCGAAGACGTGGTGGGTGCTCTAAATCAGATTCGGCAGAAGAGAGGAACTCCGAAGCTGTTGTTCTGTGACAACGGGTCGGAGTTCACCAGTCAGAGGATGGACCTGTGGGCGTATCACAACCAGGTGCAGATCGACCTCTCGCGGCCAGGCAAGCCGACGGACAATGCGTATGTGGAGTCGTTCAACGGAACCTTGCGAGCGGAATGTTTGGATGCGCACTGGTTCGCGGCCCTGACCGAGGCCAAGCAAGTCATCGAGGATTGGAGGCGGGAATACAATGAGAGTCGTCCTCACAGGTCTCTGGGAGAACGGACACCGAGTGAGTTCGCTTGTCAGATCGCTCTGAATGGCGATCTGCCAAGCTCACAAGCTGCCGAAAACTCACCTTGAAAGTGTTACAGAAAAAGGGGACCGATCACATACGCCGGAGACTCTCTTTCGCGCCGGGCAGAAAACGGGGGCACGTCGGCCACGCTCAGTTCATCGCCGAACCCGTCAACCCAAGGTCAAACAGGGACGTTGACCGCCAAGATGCCAGGATCAGGTCGCCGATGGTCACGGCACCCGGGCAACCGGGCCAGTGATCTTCACGGCAGGGAAGACGGTCCCGGGAACGGCTCAACGGCTTAACTGAGAGGCGGGAAAGCAAAGTTCACAATCTCCACGTTGGGTGTCGGCTAGACCATAGTCAAAGTAACTTACTACGAGACTCGAACATCGCCGAGAGCCCGGCGTCGGTAACGCAGACCGTACGACTGTGCAACAGTAGACGTACTTCAGACTTACTTTATACGGTAGCCCGGATCTTCCAAAAGCCTTACATTGCTGGAGATCTTCAGCCAGTGCTGGCTATTGAATACTCCGTAGTCCAGCTGTTTTGTGTACAAACCGCGCTTGGCACATTCCTGCTCTACCCATTTGCGCCTGTGATGGACCAGTCCTGGCTTTTCACACTTGTGACTGCGACCGATCCAAGATTCTCCTTTGTAGTCGCGGCTTGCCCGTCGTCCCAGCAGCACCGCAGGCAAGTAAGACGTTAGGAAAAACGCGTCTTTTGAGGAATTAGCCACAAAACTGTCCAGCATGGTCTCGATTTGCGGCTTTGAAGCATGGGTCCAGATGGAACGTGCCAAAACAACATCGAACTTCTTTTCGAACACCGAGAAGTCGAACTGGTCGCTCGTATCGAACTGTGGTCGTTTGACGCGGGTCAGTTCTGGGTCCAGGAGATATTCTTTCCCTTTGTCCAACATGCTCTGGTTCGACTCGATTCCGCAGTAGCAATCCGGATCGAGGAAGCGAATCAACCAGTACCCTGCTCGCAGGCAGCCACAGCCCACGTCGAGAACTCTCGATTCCGGGCACAGACCCTCATAGAGTAACGTCACCAGCTGAAGTCGGCCAGCTGACTCAAATAGCTCAGGCGGTCCGCCGGTGAAAATTCCTTCCCCAGCCAGTTTTGAAGCGACCTCTCGCAGGTTCACTCGAGGATCCCTTTACCATAGTTCAAGATGAGTCTGCCTGCCCGCCAAACGATGACGAAGTAGACCTGAGGAGGCTAATGCAGAATCTGCGTTTTCATCTGAAATCTAAACCCAAATCTCTTTCATTTTACATTAGAAACCTCACGAATATACACCCTCCCCTCGTTCGACGCGGGTTTCGCACACTCCAGAGACTCGATCAAGAGGCTCTGGAGTGCGCGCCCCATCGATATACTAGCTTTTTCTTTGCCGAGCCGGTGCAGCACCAAACTCAGATCGGCCACCAGCCGTTTCAAACGCCCATTCTCGTCCCGCAATTGCGGCAACTCACATAGTTCGCTCACACCCAGCCCGGCGTACTGTTTCTTCCAAGCATAGTAGGTCGCCTCGCTGATCCCCACCTTCCGACAAATCTCAGCCACCTTCTCCCCGGCCTCCACCTGCCGCAGTACCTCCACTATCTGCTCTTCCGTATGTCCCTTTCTTCGGCATCGTCCCTTCTCCTCTTCAGGACTGGTCTGCCTAAGATACCTCTACTTGCCCGCGGTACAGTTCTAGGGTTTTGGGTCACCCTCACGAGTTGGTGGCTTGTGCGGGCAGTGTCGACGCGAAAAATCACCGCAGCGAGGTGGAGGTTCACCGGCGGGCGGAGGTGGCTACGGATCTGCGCGGCATTTTCGACTCCCCGGTTGCGGAGAAGTACGAGCGCGGGCGCCTGGACTGAGTCATTCGGTCGAAGCCAATATCGGAGAAGGGCTGACCGCGTTCGGCTTTCCTCGCAGTCACTGCGACCGGGGGCACTCCTCGAATCGGGTGGAGCGTCTTAATCAGTGGGATGAGTTCTACATGGCGCCCAGCGCCACAACGATCAATGAAAACGGGAGCCGTTAGCAGTATGCTGTGCCGAGGCGTGTGGTCCAGAGGTCTTCGGCCTTACTGGTGCTTGAGAGCCCGCGGATGAGTTTGACCCGGGACGCGCTTTCGCACAACGGACTGTAGCCTCTTCGTGAGAGGAGAGCACGCGAGGGAGGTTCACGCTATCGGCGCGTCCTGGATCACACGTCAATGGAGGTGTAATCATGGACGTGCTGCATCCGAGATGTTGCGGTTTGGATGTACATAAAAGCTCGATTTCTGCTTGCATTTTGTTGCGTGAAGCGTAAGCGTCCGGTCGTGGCCGTCTGGACAGAAGTGTAATTGGAAGGCATGCTCTCGATGTGGACACAAGCGATAGTGTCCACTTGGAGCGATGATGGACACTTACACTCAACCCGTGCCACCGAAA